>Ga0209066_10002236_pt1 | contig 23938 bp, 21 predicted proteins | sample All_14_2_FD_187198 | JGI IMG/M metagenome (GOLD analysis project Ga0209066, IMG submission 187198) | Freshwater microbial communities in response to fracking from Pennsylvania, USA - Allegheny Zone_MetaG_DW_15 (SPAdes) (version 2) ... | reverse complement strand
ACCCATCCCCAATCAAATTAAAAATCGTCACCGTCACGAAAATGGCAGCTTTACGGGGGAGTTTTTGAAGTTAGAATTGAATTGACCTATCTTTTCCTATACAGCCTTCAGGTGGCAAAAAAAGGGGCGGCAAATTTTGCCGCCCCTTTTTTTGCCAGAAACTTTACGAATGGCATCCTTAATGTTTAGACACGCTTTCGTAAAATCACGAATGGCATCCTTAATGTTTAGACATGCTTTCGTAAAATCACGAATGCCATGCTAAGCGTTCAGGCATGCCTTCGTAAAATTACGAATGGCACCCTGAAGCTTCAGACATAGCGTCTTAAAATCACGAATGCCATGCTGAACGTTCAGCATGGCACTCGTGATTTTTTACCTAAAACAACCCATCTTCTCACCTTTCCCCCATCGCCTCCGACAGCCCATCCCCAATCAGATTAAAAATCGTCACCGTCACGAAAATGGCAGCGCCGGGAAAGACCGCCAGCCACCAGGCACTGGCATTGCCACGGGCCAATTTGAGGAGACTGCCCCAAGTCAGCCCCTCCGCACCGATGCCGATGCCGAGGAACGACAGCGTAGATTCCATCAAAATCGCAGCGGCGATGCCGAAAGCCACCGTTATGAGCACTGGCCCGATGGCGTTCGGCAAGGCATGGCGCCAGAGGATGCGCCAATCGGGGAAGGCCATGGCACGGGCGGCTTCGATGTAGCCGAGGTTGCGGATTTTGAGCAATTCCGCCCGGAGGTAACGGGCGATGGAGGTCCAGCGCAGCAGGCCGATGATGGCCATGACGTAGAAAATCGAGCTTTTTTCCAACACCGCCACCAGCGCCAGCAGGAGCAGCAGGCCGGGGATGGCGTTCATCACTTCGATGCCCCGCATGATGAGGAGGTCGAGCGGAAGGGTGATTTTGCGGGGTCGCAAGAATTTGTTGACCAGCGCAGAAAGCCCGTTTGCCACTAAAAAAACAATCGCCACGATGGCGAGGCTTTTGAGCAATTCCCAACCCAGTCCGCCATTTTTGGCAGCTTCGGAGAGGGTGAAACTCCTTGCCTTGAAGCCATAAAACCACGCAAAAAACGCCGCCAGCAAGTTCAGCACCAGCCCCGACCAATTGACACGCATCCGGTCGTCGCCGAAGTACCCGGCCAGCGAGCCGAGCAGCAAGCCGATGAGCGTCGCAATGCCCATCGAGATGAGGCCAACTAGCAGCGCCACCCTCGTTCCGGCGACCATGCCAGCGGCTACATCCCGCCCCGATTGGTCGGTACCGAGCCAGTGCCGCCAGCGCCAAGACTTCAGGTTTTGCTGGCCGAATGGGCTGCGGTAGTTGTTGTTTTTCAGGTCGAGTGAAGAAGATGAATAGGGGATTATTGGGAAGGCAACGGCCTCGTACTCGTGCTCGTCCCAGCTTTTTTGGAGGAAAACCGGGTTCCATTTTGCGAAGCCAAAATCCACGGCGTACTGCGTGAAAACAGGGAAAAACGACTCACCGCCGAGCTTGCAGTACAGCGGTTTTTCGTTGGCGATGAAGTCGCCAAACAGGGCCACAAACCCCAGCACGAGCAGCACCCGCCACGACCACAGTGCCAGCCGCCGCTTGCGGAAGCGCCGCCGGACGAGCGACCACGGGCTTTGCGCCAGCGCTGCCGCTGTGGCAAGTTTGTCTGCTTTTTTGTTAAAAAACACGTCTGCGTTTTTGCGGTGCAATTTTAAAAAAGAGCCGCCAGCACTGGACGTACTGGCGGCTCCCTTGTTTTTGCGAAGCGAAAAAAACTACGCCCCGATGCGGCTGCCGCTCGGAATCACGGCGTTCTTTTTCACGACCACGATACCGTCCACGATGGTGTAGGTATCCGTTTCCTGGTCGGGGAGCTTGCCGGGGTTGCCTCGGATGACGACGTTGTCGCCAATGCGCACGTTTTTGTCCACGATGGCGTACTCGATGATGCTGTGCTTTCCGATGCCCATCGGGATTTCGTTGCGCTCTACGAGTTCTTCCAAACGCTGGAAGTAGTCGTTGCCCATCACGATACTGTGCGAAATAACGGAATAGGCAGCGATGCGGCTCCTGATGCCGATGACGGAGCGCTCGACCCGCTCGGCGTGGATGATGCAGCCCTCGGCTACTAGTACGTGCCTGAACACAGTGCCGAAGAACTTGCTCGGCGGCAACATTCGGGCACGGGTGTACACCATTTTTTTATTGTCGTGCAGGTTGAACTGCGGTATGTCGTCCGTCAGGGCGATGTTTGCCTCGAAGAACGAGCCGATGGTACCGATGTCGGTCCAGTAGCCGTTGTATTCGTAACTGGCCACTTTGTAGCCTTCGGTGATGGCCGCTGGAATGATTTCCTTGCCGAAATCCACCGAATCGCCGTATTCTTCGAAGAGCTTGAAAATGGCTGCTTTGCTGAAGATGTAAATACCCATTGAAGCGAGGTAAACCTTACCTTGCTGCTTCAGGTTGTCGGAGACTTCGCTGCTCCAATCGGCAAGTTGGTCGGTCTTGGGTTTTTCAACGAAAGACTCAATCCAGCCGTCGGCATTCACTTTCATGATGCCAAACCCGGTCGCCTCCTTGGCCACGACGGGGATGGTGGCGATGGTCAGGTCGGCTTCTTTGTCCACGTGCTCACGTGCCATTTTCTCAAAATCCATCTGGTAGAGCTGGTCGCCAGAGAGGATGAGGATGTAGTCGTAGTCCTGGTTGATGAGGTGGCGCATGGACTGGCGGACGGCATCGGCGGTTCCCTGGAACCACTTGTCGCTGCCACGGCGCTGCTCGGCAGCGAGGATATCCACGAAGCCGGGGGCGAAGTGGTCGAAGTGGTAGGTGTTCTTGATGTGCTGGTTGAGCGAGGCCGAGTTGAACTGCGTGAGCACGAACATGCGGCGCACGCCGGAGTTCAGGCAGTTGGAAATCGGGATGTCAATCAGGCGGTATTTGCCCCCGATGGGCACGGCGGGTTTTGAGCGCTGTTCAGTCAGGGGGAAAAGCCGGGAGCCGACGCCCCCTCCGAGGATGAGGCTTATCATTTTTATTACCATAAACTCAGTTTTTTTTGGCCTTCGGCACCGAGCCTTGGGCGTTTCTCAATATTAGGTTAAAAGGCTGTTTTGACTTCCAGTTAGCCTGTATTTAGTTTCAAGGCCAATTATAGCCATTTTTTATTTAGGTGTAAAAAAACATTTTACACTTCACGCAAACTTCAAATTGTTTTAGCCTGCGGCAAATGCACCGGATGCTAAATAGCCCAGCCCTCGGTGGTTTTTTGTTTAAAAAAATGCCTCGTTTGCCCGGCGTGTGCTATTTTTAACCCGAAAGCAAAAAAATCAATGAGCATTGCCAACCAAATCCGGGAAAAGATTGCCGACGGGGACATCGAAGAGTCGCTGGACCTTGCCATCCAGTTCCTGCTAGGCCGGGATACCCTGCTGCACAGCGAGTGCCTACAGCACAAAGGCCGCCTCCGGGACCACGACCGCCAGTACCGTCTCCGCATCATCAGTGTGGACACGATGGACATGACCCGTGCGCAGGTGCGCAGCGCCCTGCTCGATGTGGTCATTCGGCGCATCGAGGAGTTATCTGGGCAGCACATGCCGCCGCCACCGGAGCCGGTGCGGGCACAGACCGTCACGCTGAATTTTGGACAAAACCAAACTACTCCACCCAGTTCAAACAACCAATTCGCTTCGCAAAACAACCCTACCAGCGCACTTGCCGACCACGATGCCGCCCGCCAGCTCGTAGAGGCGTTTTTCAAACTGCTGGCAACCTACGAGGTGGAGAATGCGGCTTGGCGGGCCGCCCCCTTCCTGCACCGCAGCTTGTTGCAGGGCGAAATGATGCAGCCGCAGTTCAAGCAGAACAATTTTTACGCCGCCCACCAACGCTTCCGCAGCTACAAGCAGCCCGTGAATTTCATCAAAACACAGAACACCAACCGCACCGCCATCGGCTCGCTACGCGACCGTGACGAGGGCGAGGAATTCGTGTACACCCTCGAAAAAACAGTGGACAGTGGCGGTATGCCCGGCACGGTGCGGGTATTTTTCCCTAAAAACGGCGGCAGTCCGAAGATAAGTTTGGTGAGTTTTTGAGCCATCGTTTGGCAATCTTGCGCAAGCGCATTACTTTTCGCCAATCATTTTTTCACATAACCTTTTATAAAACGGAAAACTATGTTCTGTCCTAAATGTGGTTCCCAAAACAGCGATTCGGCTGGCTTCTGCGCTAGCTGCGGAAATCCCCTCAACCCGACTGCCAACACGAACAGTGGCACGTTCGGCGCACCGCCGCCTCCGCCACCACCCATGCACAACCCAGGCACAGGCATCAAGCCGAAGAACTGGCTCGTCGAGTCCATCTTGGTGACACTTTTCTGCTGCCTGCCGCTGGGGGTAGTCGGCATCATCAATGCCTCGAAAGTGGATTCCAAATACGCTTCCGGCGATTACGCTGGTGCCCAGCAGTCCTCCGCCGAAGCCGCCAAATGGACAAAGATTGGCTTCTTCGTGGGGCTGGGCGTGTCAGTGCTTTACATCATCTGGATAGTGGCAATGGGTGGCATGGCAGCCATGCAGGGTGGCTACTAAGACTTGGCTGAAATGGGCTTGGGCCTTGGCGGGGCTGGCACTCGTTGCCTACTTCCTGTTCGACCCAAGCAGCAGCGGTTTTTTCCCCAAATGCCCTTTCTACGTACTGACAGGGCTGAAATGCCCCGGCTGCGGCTCGCAGCGGGCGCTTCATGCTTTGCTGAACCTTCAAGTGGGAAGGGCATTTTCGGAAAATCCGCTGCTGGTCATTTCCATTCCGTACTTGCTTCTTGCCTTGGTTTTTTTCCTGAAAAAAGACAAGAGCGAAAAATGGCAGGCGGCGGATGACCTGTTGTTTCGGGGTAAGGCCGTCAAGGTAATCCTCGTTGTGGTGCTTGGTTTTTGGTTGCTCCGCAACTTACTTTAAGTGCATTTTTTACCAAAAAAACAACCGAATGGAACTTACCAAAATCAACGGCCTCAACCCAGAAGAGTACCTCCATCCCTTCGACAAGAAGGCCCTACATGCCCTACAAAATACCAAGGGCATTGACATGCTCGTGAAAAAACTCTACGAGTGGGGCCTAGAAACCTGGCTCAAGCAGCAATTCCTCGGCAGCAGCCTGAAGCTCACCCAGAGCAATTTTCCAGATGTGTACGACATCTTCGAAACCGCTTGCGACATTCTCGATTTCCCGAAGCGGCCACAGCTTTATGTAATGCGGGAGGGCTTTTTCGACTGCGTTTCCTGCGGTGTGGAGAACACCATCATCGTCATTGGCACCGATGCGCTGGAAAAGTTCACGGAAGCGGAACTGCTCTTCACCTTTGGCCGGGAAATCGGGCATATCCAATGTCGGCATGTGCTGTATTCTGAAATCGGGCAGGTGATGCCCGTGCTCATGGACGCCATCTCCTCCGCCACGATGGGCCTTGGTGGCTTGCTATCGGCGGGCATCCAACTGGCCCTCATCGAGTGGCTGCAATGTGCCCAGTACACCGCCGACCGTGCGGGCATACTCGCCTGCCAGGATGTGACGGTGGCCTGTACCGCCCTCATCAAATCGGCGGGGCTGCCCATGAAGTACGACCCCTCGCTGGTGCTCGACGATTTCAAGACGCAAGCCATTGAATTTCAAGGGGTTCAAAAAAATATGCTGCTCAAATTTTCAAAATACCTCACCCAGAACAAGGGCTGGGAAATCGCCCGTGCCAACCAGTTTTTCCAATGGACGGAGTCGGGCGAGTACCGCAATATTTTGGAACGGAAAACCGCCTATGCCTCACCGCCTCCGGGCGCTGTCAACTTCTGCTCCAGTTGTGGCAACCGCCTGATGCAAGGGTCGGTTTTCTGCACGAGCTGTGGGACGAAGGTGGGTGCCTAGATTTTATGTCACATTCTTTTGACGCACACTTTGCCGAGGCGTTTTTGCGTGAACTTTCCTTTTGGCCTTTCTGAAAACACCCTAATTTCGCCACCTCTTTCATCCATAACATCTAAAACTTTCAAAATGACACGTTACATTTTACTCTCCGTGCTTGCCATCAGCTTGGCTTGCAACTTTTCCTTTGCCAATACCTCCATGCAGCTTGACACGGTTCCCAGAGGTGCTACAACCCGCTTGGGATTCGACCTCGGCTGGGAATTTCCCTACAGCGCAGGTATGGAACTGGCCGTCACCATTGCCGAGGCGATTGAAATCAATGCAGGGGTCGGGCTTGGACTGAGCGGTGCAAAAGCAGGGGTCGGGCTTCGGGCCTACCCGCTGGTACGCAGCAAATGGTCGCCGATGATAGGCGCTCACCTCTTCACCACCAGTGGGCTGGGCGAGGTCACCATCACCAAAAACACCCGTGAGGCATTGTACAAAATACCCTCCGCCAAAGGTTTTTTGGTAAATGTCGGGGCTAGGTGCCGCTTCAAGAACGGCGATTATTTCTTGGTTGCAATGGGGCGCTCCATCTCCTTCAACGACAATAAATCCATTTATCTTGAGGGTTCGCCAGACTCGGACATTAAGGACATTGCCGACATCATGGGCGTAGGCGGCTTCTCCTTCAACCTGACCTATTTGATTAAATTGGGGAAATAATCACCTCCAACAAGTCCGAACCTTGCTAGTTTTGTCCCACTGCCACGCCGCATTTGGGCAGTCATTTTTTTATGCTAAAACAAATCACCAGTCCACAAAATCCGCTGATAAAAAACATCTCCGTGCTCGGCAACAAGGCCCGTGACCGCCGGGAGCAAGGCCTGTTCGTGGCCGAGGGCTTGCGGGAAGTGGAACTAGCACTGCGCAGCGGCTACGAAGCGGAATTCGTGCTTTTTGAAGAAGCCGTCACGCCGCTTTCGGTGGTGGAGGATTTACTGAAAAACGCCATTGCGCAACCCGCCGAACTCATCGCCACAAATGCGATGGTTTTTGAGAAAATCGCCTACCGCACGGGTGTGCCCAATGTGGTGGCCGTTTTCAAAATGAAAAACCACGGCCTCGCCGACCTGCGCCTTTCCGAGAACCCGCTGCTGCTCATCATGGAAAGCGTGGAGAAGCCCGGCAACCTCGGTGCCATGCTGCGCACTGCCGATGCCGCTGGCGTGGACGCCGTGCTTGTCTGCGACCCGCACACCGACATCTTCAACCCGAACGCCATCCGGGCGAGCTTGGGGGCCATTTTCACTGTGCCAGTCGTGGCATGTGCGTCAGCTGAAGCAGTTGATTTTTTGCGCAGCAAAAACATCAATATCATGGCAACCTGGCTGGAGGCTGCCCGCTCGCTTTACGACGTGGATTTGCGCCAGGCGCTCGCCTTCGTGCTGGGTGCAGAGGCAACGGGCATCACGCCGTACTGGGTGGAGCAGGCTGACGAGCGAATCATCATCCCGATGTCGGGGCAGGTGGACTCGCTGAACGTGTCGGCTTCGGCGGCGGTTGTGTTGTTCGAGGCGGTACGCCAACGTAGCCATTGACTTCTGCCCAAATCCTCGCATCTTCGCATCCTCAAATCTTCTCACATGTACACGACCGACGAACAACGCCGCCTTTTCGATTTGTCGAAAAAACTCCTCGCTGCCAACGAGCCAGCCAACCCACTTGAAGCCGCCGCAATGGCCGCCGAACTGCGGGAAACCATCGTTTATCACGAATGGCGCTACTACGCCCAGAACGACCCCGTCGTCAGCGACTATGAGTACGACATGCTCTACAAAAAGCTGCAAGCCATCGAGGGAGCGCACCCTGAATTGCTCACGCCCGACTCGCCGACCCAGCGGGTAGGCAGCGATTTGACGGAGGACTTCGCACAGGTGGCGCACCTGACGCCCATGCTCTCGCTCGACAACAGCTACGACGCCACCGACCTTGCCAGCTTCGATGAGCGCATTAAAAACTACCTCGGCTTAGCCGCCGACCTTGACATTGAGTACTGTGTGGAGCCAAAATTTGATGGCGGAACGATTGCGCTCGTGTATGAAAACGACCAACTGGTACGGGCCGCCACCCGTGGCAATGGTGCACTCGGCGACGAAATCACGCCGAACATCCGCACCTTGCGCTCCGTGCCGCTGCGGGCGGCTTTTTCAAAATACGGCATTGCGAAAGCAGAATTGCGGGGCGAAGCCATCATCCGCAAGAGTGTTTTTGCGAAGCTAAACGAGCAACGGGCTGCCGACGAACTTACCCTCTTCGCCAATCCTCGCAACGCCGCCACAGGTGGCTTGCGCACCAAAGATCCGTCCGAGACGGCCAGTCGCCGCATTGAGGCATTCATTTACTCGCTCGGCTTTGCCGTGGATGCCGATGGCAAAACGGCCTTGGGGCAATTCAAATCGCACGACCACACGATTGAAGTTTTGGGGGAATTGGGCTTCAAAATTCCAGCCGACACCCCGCCTACCTTCGAAAGGAAGGTTTGCAAAAACATCACGGAAGTGGCCGAATTCTGCAACGAATGGCAAGCCAAACGGGAGCAGTACGGCTATGAAATTGACGGCATGGTGGTGAAGGCCAACAGCCTCGAACTACAGCAGCGGGCGGGCAGCACGGCGCACCACCCACGCTGGGCCATCGCCTATAAATTCAAGGCGAAACAGGCGACTACAAAGCTCCTCAATGTGGAATTTCAGGTAGGCAAGGTGGGCAGCATCACGCCCGTTGCGAAGCTGGAACCCGTTGCGTTGGCGGGCGTCACGGTGTCGTCCGTGAGTTTGCACAACGAAGATTTTATACGAAACAAAGACCTGCGCCTCGGCGACACCGTGTTGGTGGAGCGGGCAGGTGACGTGATTCCGTACATTGTGAAGCCAATGGAGGAACTTCGGGACGGCTCTGAGCGGGAGATTGTTTTTCCAACAAATTGCCCGGTCTGCAAAAGCGAGCTGGTGCGGGCCGAAGACGAGGCCGCTTGGCGCTGCGAGAACCCCGATTGCGAAGCGCAACTCATCCAGCGCATGATCCACCACGTTTCCAAAAATGCGATGGACATTGATGGATTTGGCGAAAGCCAAATCGAACGGTTCTACCGCCTCGGCTGGCTGCACAGCATTGCCGACATCTATCGCCTTGATTATGAGGCCATTGCGCAGTTGGAAGGTTTTGGTGAAAAATCGGCCACCAACCTGCGGAACGCCATCGAAAAAGCCAAACAAAACCCAATACAACGGTTGCTGCACAGTTTGAGCATCCATCATTTGGGCATCAAAGCGGGCAAAATCCTCGCTTCCGAAATCGAAAATATCTGGGATTTGAAGGACTGGGACGAGGAGCGTTTTCGCCAAATCAAGGACATCGGCCCGGTGCTGACGCACAATGTGATCCGGTTTTTTCAGAATGAAAAGAATGTGGAACTGCTGCGGCAGATGGATGAATTGGGTGTGAATTTCACTCAAACCGAGGCTGACCGCAAGAAGCAAGTAAGCGCCGATGCGCCGCTGGCTGGCAAGACGATTTTGTTCACCGGAACTTTGATGAAAATGGGCCGGAAGGAAGCCGCTGCCAAGGCCGAAGAAGCTGGCGCAAAAAATATCAGCGCCGTAAGTGGCAACCTCGACTACCTCGTAGTGGGCGAGGACGCTGGCAGCAAACTGAAAAAAGCGCAGGCGCTCGGCACGGTGACGATTTTGACGGAGGAGGAGTTTTTGGCGCTGGTGGGAGGCTAACCAAACACATCCCTCCCCTCCATCTTCCCCTTCCGCCAAGTCACGAACCAATCCGCTACCAACAGTGCCAATGCAATGAACACGAAATATTGGAAATAGCTGTTGAAGGAAGAAAAGCCCAGCGTTTCCAGGTCCCTTTTTTCCAGCTTGTCAATGCGGGCTTGCAGCGCCTCCGCCACGGCATCGTCGCCATCCAAGACGTTGAAATACATGCCTCCGCCCTTCTCTGCAAGCTCCCGCAACATCTTGTCGTTGAGGCGGGAACGCACGGTTTCGTTGTTTTCGTCCCGTTTATATTCAGTGCCAGTGGTGGTTCGAATGGGGATGGGAGCGCCCTCAGCCGTGCCCACGCCAATCGTGAACTGGATGACGCCTTCTCCTTTTGCTTTTTCCGCCTCTGAAATGGCCTCGCCACCCGTGTCTTCGCCGTCGGTGATGAGCACGAGCGCTTTGTGGGCATCCGTGCCACTGCCTTGCAGCGCCCTTCGGGCAATGCTGATGGCTTCCCCAATGGCCGTGCCCTGCGATGCTGCCAAATCAGGGCTGGCAATGCGCAAGAACATCTGGGTGGTGGCATAATCTGTGGTGACAGGCATTTGCAGGAATGCGCTACCTGCGAAAAACACCACGCCGATGCGCTCGCCCTTCAGTTTTTCGACCAGGCTCTGCGAGAATTTCTTGGCCCGTTCCAATCGGCTGGGCATGATGTCCTCAGCGTACATGCTGCTCGAAATATCGAGGGCGATGATGATGTCCACGCTCATGCGTTTCACTTTTTCCCTTTTGTTCCCCCACTGTGGGTTGGCTGCGCCAACGATGAGGAATGCCAATGCAGCCAACACGAGGCCGAACTTCAGCCGATGCTTCCAGCGACTGGCTTCCGGCATGAGCAGCGGGGCCAAGTGACTTTCCGCAAAACGACCGATAGCCTGTTTGCGCCAGCGCCAATAAAACAGGAAGGCTACCAGCAACAGCGGCAGCAGGGCAAATGCGTAGAGATATGTTGGATGCTCGAAACGGAACACAGCTATTCAATGATGAATGGTGGAATGATGAATGGGTAAGTGCAATATTCATCATTCCACCATTCATCATTGTTAGGGCAAAGGTCAGATTTTTCTGCGTAACAAATCCCGGAGGGCAGGTTGCAAATCGGGAAAAAGGAATTTGAAGCCCGTAGCTTCTATTTTTTTGGAGGAAACACGGGTGCTGTCGAAGACGACATCGGCCATTTCGCCCATGGCCGCTCGTAATACAAACTCCGGTGCAGGCAGCATGATGGCGGGCTTGCCGACGGCAATTTTTAGCTCCGCAATCAAATCCTTGTTGCGGAAAGGGTGCGGTGCAACGCCATTGTAAACGCCGCTAAATTGCTCATTATCAATGGCTTCGATGAAAATTCGGCAGATGTCATCCAAGTGAATCCAAGACATCCACTGCTGGCCGTCGCCGAAATAAGTGGCATTGAAAAACTTGAAAGGGATGAGCATTTTCTCCAAAGCGCCGCCCTGTGACGAGAGCACCACGCCGATGCGTATGATGACGGTGCGCAGTCCCGTTGCTGCGATTTTTTCAACGGCCTGCTCCCATGCTGACACCGATTCCGCCAAAAAACTGTCCTTGCCTGCGGGGTCTTCTTCGGCCATCAGGTTGTCGCCCCGGCTGCCGTAAAAACCGACGGCGGAGGCGGAAATGAACGCCTTGAGCGGCGTCGGTCGGCGCTCGATGGCGGCCTTGAGCAGCAGCGTGCTGTCCACCCGACTGGAGATGATGAGGCGCTTGCGCTCATCCGTCCAGCGTTCGTCGGCGATGCCCGCCCCGGCAAGGTTGACGATGAAATCGGCTTGGTCAACGGCCTCCTGCTCAATGGTTTTTTTCTCCAAATTCCAAGCGTAGGCGGGGAATCTGGCCTTCAAGTTCCGTTTGCGGCTGAGGTGCAGGACGGTGTGGCCAGCAGCTTGGAGCATTTGGCTGAGGTGCGTTCCGACGAGGCCGGAGCCTCCGGCGATGAGGATATTTGCCATTGTAGTGATTGGTGACTGGAGATTGGTGATTGGAACTGGCCAGTCACCAATCTCCAATCACAAAAAATTCTACTAACTTCGGGCGTTCAAAGCCGGAACAGGCGAACCGCCTTCCGGTTCAAAAAATCTCAAAATGAAAAAAGCGAAATTCACCTTCCCTTTGGCTTTAGCGGCCATGTTCCTGCTTTTCTCTTGTGGCGAAGACGCCAAAAAAACCGATTGGAAACACAACGACAACACGGTGCGGGTGCGGTTAGCGGCGGCCCCCGCTTCGATAAACCCCTACCTTGCCCGCACGAAGTACGACCGCATTCCTTCGGAATTGGTTTTTCAAAATCTGATGAACTTTGATTATCAGGCACTTGTGCTCTCGCCGCAGCTCATCAAAGCGGCCCCAACGGTGCTGGATATCACGGAGGGCGAGTTTGCAGGTGGCCAAAGTTTCACCTACGAAATTCTAGCAGCGGCCGCTTGGGATGATGGAAAACCTGTGACAGGGCACGATTTTGAGTTCACGATGAAGGCGCTTTTCAACCCTAAAATGCCCACGCAGCGGTACCAATCGTACTTGGAGGCCGTTCGTGACATCGAAGTGGATGAGGCCAATCCGAAGCTGTTCACCGTTTTTACCAACAAAAAATACTTCCTGAACATGGAAGCCATCTCGACGGTGACGGTGCTGCCGGAGCATATCTATGACGAGGGTGGTTTGATGAAAAAATTCGCACTGAAAGACCTCTCCGACCCAGCAAAGTCAGCCAGTTTGGCTGCCGACCCAGCGCTCCAGCAGTTCGCCGATGCCTACACTTCTCCCAAGTTTTCGAAAGAGGTGAACGCAGGCTCCGGCCCCTACCAGGTGGTGGAATGGACGGGCGACCAGCGCCTCGTTTTGGCCAAAAAGGAAAACTGGTGGGGCCAAAAATTGGCAAGCCAATACCCACTCCTGAATGCCTTGCCAGACACCATCACCTTCCTGCCCATCACCGACCAAGTGGCCGCCATTGCTGCCATCAAGGACGAGAGTGTGGACTTCGCCAACGAGCTGGACGCCAAGCAGTTCACCGAGCTGCGCAACGTGGATTTTGTGCAAAAAATCTTTGATTTTGCCACGCCACCGACCTATGTTTTCTTTTACACTGCCATGCAAAACCGCAACCCAAAGCTGGCCGACAAGCGGGTGCGCCGGGCCATCACTGAGGCCGTGGACATGGACATGGTCATCAAAGACCTCTACGACGGGCTGGCTGAGCGGCAAGTGGGGCCATTTTTTCCCACCCAAAAATACTACGACAACTCGCTGAAGCCCATCGCCGCCAATCTGGACGATGCCCGCAAGCTCTTGACCGATGCAGGCTGGAAGGATTCCAATGGCAACGGTACGGTGGACAAAACCATTGACGGGCAACTGGTGGAGCTGAAATTGCAGTATGCCTACTCGGCTGGAAGCACATTTTCTGAAAATTTTTCACTCCTGTTTAAAAACAATTGCAAGCAGATAGGCATCGAAATAGAGCCAATGCCGCTAGACCCCAAGGTGTTGGGCGACAAGCTGAAAAACGGCGAGTACGAACTGGCGGCCCGTGGCGCTGGCGGCCAGCCCATCCCCGAGGACCCCAAGCAACTCTGGCACACAGACGGCGCCGTGCCTGGCGGCTCGAACTACTCCCGCTTCGGCAACGCAGCTTCCGATGCCCTGATTGACGGCATCCAAAACGCACCAGACGAAGCCAGCCGCAACAAACTCTACAAGGATTTTCAGCAACTGATTTATGACGAGCAGCCTGTCATGTTCATGTTCAGCCCGCAGGAGCGCATCGTCATCCACAAGCGCTTCGAGCCGGTAGTGAGTCGGTACGGCGTGTCGTTGCAGCATTTGAAACTTAAATAGTGAATGGTGATTAGTGACTGGTGATTGGAAATCCTGGTCACTAATCACCAGTTACCAATCACCAATCACTTGTTCAAATATCTTCTCAAACGCATCATGCTGTTCATCCCGACGCTGCTGTTGGTGAGCTTGCTGGCGTTTGGGTTGAGCAGATTGGCACCTGGCGACCCCGTGGCGCAGTACCTCGGCGAGGATGTTTTTGGCAAAATATCAACGCCCAACGACCTGCTGGCCGCTGAAAAAGGCTACGCCCAAGCCGCCGCCGACCTACACGAAAACAAGCCTGCTTTTTATTTCTCCGTCACCTCGCAAGCCTACCCCGACACCCTGCACCGTATTGCGATTGATTTTCGGCGAAAGACGCTTGAAAAGCTCGTCGGGCAGTACGGCAACTGGGCGCAGGTACAGGCTTGGCACGACGGCATCCGCCAGTTTGATTTGAAGCTGCTGGGACTTATGGACAGCGCTTTGGTGGCTGCCGCCACGCCGTTGAAAATCCCCTTCCGGGAACTGTACACCAAGTATGAGGATGGGGCCATTACCGCCCGTTTGAACGAAATGGAGGCGGCCTTCGGCAAAAGTCCAGCACTGTCGGCGGCACTCGGACCCGATTTTTTTACCCTAAAAAACAACTACGAAAAAATGAAGGCGGAAGCCACGCCAAGCAAGCTAAGTGTGCCAGCTTTTCATTGGTACGGCCTTGATAATCAGTATCATACGTGGCTGACGAATTTCCTGCGGGGCAATTTTGGCACCTCGCTGCACAAGCGGCAGGCCGTGGCCAAGCAGGTGCAGCCCGCCTTGTTTTGGACGCTGGCGGTGAATATTCCAGCGTTGATTTTGGCGTTCCTCGTGGCCGTGCCACTGGGCATCTGGTCATCGGTGAAACAGGGCCAACGCTTCGACAAAATCACCACTGCGGGGCTTTTCATGCTGTACTCGCTGCCTGCGTTCTGGGTGGCCACGATGCTGCTGATTTTCTTCACGAACCGGGAGTACGGGATGAACATCTTCCCTGGCCCCGGCCTCGGCGAGCTACCGCCCGGCGCCTCCACCTGGCAGCAACTCAAGCAGGCGGTGCCGCACCTACTGCTGCCGATTGTCTGTGTGGCGTACCCGTCGGTGGCCTACATCGCCCGGCAGGCGAGGGGCGGAATGAACACCGTGCTGCGCCAAGACTACATCCGCACGGCCCGTGCGAAGGGTGTGTCAGAGCGGCAGGTTATCTGGCGGCACGGCTTCCGCAATGCGCTGTTCCCGCTCATCACTTTGTTTGCTTCTGTGCTGCCTGCGGCAATAGCGGGGACGGTGGCCATCGAGGTCATTTTCAACATTCCCGGCATGGGGCTGTTGACCTTCGAGGCCATTTACCAAAAAGATTGGCCCATCGTGTTCACGGTGCTGATGTTCGGTTCCGTGCTGACGGTGGCAGGGATGCTGCTGTCGGATATATTGTATGCACTGGTGGACCCCAGGGTAAAATTTGATAATTAAACTTGTTTAAAATGAAGAATTATTTGATAGGCTGCCTTGTGTTACTAATGAGCTGCCAAAGTAGTCCGAATTCAACAGAAACTGCCACTAAAGACAGCACCGGGATTGAGCAAAAAAATGAAGCGACACCATATAATATGGAAGCCGAAGGCACTGTATTATTTGAAACCAATAAGCTGCTGAATCAAATACCGCCTGATAAAGAATGTAGCTTTGCATATGCAACAGGCGAAGCTCCCAATAAAGACATCATGGGCGAAGCCAATTTATTCCAGGCTGAAATCACGCAGGTAGAAGCAAAGGGATTGATTAATTTATTTAATGGAAAATGCCATGACGAAATGCTTGAAAAACTCAGCGGTGATGCAGGTTTTTGGACGGAAGGCCAGTATAATATAAAAGGATATTTCAACTTGACAGCGCCCAACCGCAGTTATTTCACCTGCCTAATTTATGGCAATAACAAATACGCATATTACGTCTTGGGCAACCCCAATTTGTAATTGCATATTTTGAAATTAAAACGCATTCAATGTGGCCATCCTACATAAAAGGCTTTCATGCATACCTGCTGCTGGAGCGCTCCATGTCCGCCAATACGATAGATGCATATATGCGGGACATCGGCAAGCTGGTGCAATATCTTGGAATCCAGCAATTGGAAGAAGCTGCCATATTGCCCAATTCGCCCACTGGGGAAGGGCAACAAAAATCACCCCTGCCCAACCCCGGAGAACTAACCTTGACCGACTTTCAAGCCATGCTGAAATGGTTCAACGGCCTCGGTCTCGACGTGCGCTCCCAAGCCCGACTGATTTCGGGCATCAAGGCATTTTACCGTTACCTGCTCATCGAGGACATCCTGCAAACCGATCCCACCGAGCTGCTGGAAACCCCGAAACTAGACCGCAAAATCCCGGAAGTGCTGAGCTTCGACGAGATTCAGCGGATGCTCGCCGTCATTGACCACAGCGACCCGCTGGGCCTGCGCAACCGGGCCATGCTCGAAACGCTCTACGCCTGCGGCCTGCGGGTGAGCGAACTCATCAATCTGCGCATTTCCAACCTGCACTTCGACGTGGGTTTCGTCAAGGTGCTTGGCAAAAACGACAAGGAGCGTCTCGTGCCCATCGGGGAGGAGGCCATCAAGCACATTCTTTTTTATGTGGAGGGCGTGCGCAAACACATGAAGGTGAAAAAAGACAGCGAAAACGTGCTGTTCCTTAATCGCCGAGGCAGCAAGCTCACCAGGATTATGGTGTTTTTCATCATCAAAGATTTGGCAAAACTGGCGGGGATCGAGAAGAACATCAGCCCGCATACTTTTCGGCACTCATTCGCCACGCACCTCATCGAGGGCGGCGCCGACCTCAAGGCCGTGCAGGACATGCTCGGCCACGAGAGCATCACCACAACGGAGATTTACACGCACCTCGACACGGACTACCTGAAGGAAACGGTATTGAATTTTCACCCTCGTAACGTAGAGATGCGGGGGGTTAAGTAGTAGGCAGTTCCCCATCACCGGATGCTCCTGTCAAACTGCAAACTATTTTGTTAAACTTGGGCAAATGCGGCATCTTTGGCCCCGCTTTGTGGCGTTTTTTATGAAAAAAAGCTTTTTGAAAATAAATAGCAAGACCATTCTGGGACTGGCCTTTTTGGCTGGGTTGGCAACCGTTTTCAGTTGTGCCAACATCGTTCAGCCGACTGGCGGCCCAAGGGACACCGAGCCACCCAAACTCGACACCCTGCACTCCTCCCGCAATTTTCAAACTCGGTTCAAAAAAAAGGACATCGTGCTCGCCTTCGACGAATGGGTCGAACTGAAGGACGTTTTCACACAGGTCATCATCTCGCCGCCATTGGCCAAGCGGCCCGAAATCGTGCGCCGCAAGAAAACCATCGAAGTCCACTTCGCCGACGATGAGGTGCTGCGGGACAGCGCCACCTACGTCATCAATTTTGGCCAAGCCATCCGGGACATCACGGAGAGCAACGTGAACCCCGTCATTTTCGTGTTTTCCACGGGCGACTACATTGACTCGCTCTCCGTTGAGGGGCAAATCGTGGATGCCTGGACGGGTAAGCCTGCCGACAAGACGCTGTTCATGCTCTACGAAAACCTCGCCGACTCGGTGGTGCGCACAGAGCGTCCGTTCTACTTTGCCCTGACGGACAAGGACGGCAAATTCAAAGTCCATAACATCAAATCGGGCCGCTTCAAGGCGGTGGCCCTTACCGACCAGAACCTCAACTACCGCTTCGACAGCGATGCCGAAATGGTTGGTTTTTTGGACAGCAACTTGGTGCTTGGCAGGGTGCCGACCTTGGATTCCAGCGAACTGAAAATGGATTCCTTGCAGGTGGACAGCCTTGAAAACGACTCGCTCAACCTGCCTCTTGATAGCCTGCGGCAAACCAATAGGCCGAATGAACCGCCCACGCCGAGCGTCAGCATCCGACTTTTCGCAGCGGACAAGGCGCTTTTTTTGCGGAGCAAAGAAACCTCGAAATACGGCCAAGTGAAGCTCGACTTCAACCGCCCGCCGACGGAGGCAAAAATCAGTTTTGAGAATGTCGGACAGGTGGTTTACTATGAAAACGAAAAGGACACACTGCGGTTTTGGTACCACCTGCCGGAGCGGGACACCTCATGGCAGCTCTACGTGCAGCGGGATACCAGCGTGGACACGGTGCTGGTGAAGAGCGGCCTTCGGCAGGCTTTTTTTGCTGCCGCAAAACTCACGATGAATAAATTGCCTGGGCAAACCTCAAAACTCACACCCGGCCAACCGCTCCGGCTCACTTCCAACCACCCGCTCACCAGTTTCGCTGCCACCAACATCCTGCTGCTGGAAGATACTGCCAAAATTGCCGTGCAGCCACGCTTGGAAATTGACTCCACCGACAGGCGGAGCTTGAAGGTGGACTACAGTTGGAAAGAAGGGGTGAGTTACGAACTGCAGCTGCTGCCGGGGGCATTGACCGATATTTTTGGGCTGAGCAACACCGATACCGTTCGTCAGAAAACGAGCCTCGCCATGCGCAAAGACTTTGGCACCATGACCCTGAAAGTGACGGGCATGGACAGCGCAAAAGTGTACGTCATCCACCTGCTCGACAAGCCGGACGGGGGGCAGGTCGTCAAAAAATGGACGGTAGCGGATGCCGCTGATTTTCAGGTGAAGATTGAACTGCTGCCACCTGCCACCTACACCGTGGAACTCATTGAAGACCTCGACCGGAATGGCCAATGGACGACGGGCAGCTACGACCTCCACCGCCAGCCCGAACGGGTGCTGCGGAAGGTGTTGGAAGAACTTCGGGCCAATTGGGAACTGGAAGCGGAGGTGGAGGTGGGGTTTTAAGGTTCGGGGCGTCCCTGAAAACCCCAACACTCGAAAACCCGATTAACCTCAGAGAGTGTTAAACCTTGTTTTGCACTGGTTAAGCCCACGTTAAAGTCTGGGCTATCCGACCAACCGGATACTCTACAAATCGTTCATTGAGAGCAGGTTGCAAGAGTTTTTACCAAAAAGTTAAGAAAAACCGCTGCAACCTCGGTGCTAAGTTGGCGTCTTAACTTTCGCAGGCCGAAGGGAAAGACGTAATTTTGACGGCATTCTCATTTGACAATCAAAATCAAAAAAATCAATTATGGTAAAGAACACATTTTTCGCACTCCTTTTCATGGCTGCGTTTGCCTTCAAGGCGGATGCCCAACGCATCGCATACGTGGACGTGAAAGTCATCCTCGAGAGCATTGACGAGTACCAAAAAGCGCAGGAAGAACTCGACAAGGTGGCAGCCCAGTGGCGTCAGGAAATTGCGCAGGAATATGACAACATCAAGGGCCAGTACAACCGCTACCAAGCCGAGCAGGTGCTGATGAGCGACGATGCCCGCAAGAAAAAAGAGGACGAAATCATGGAAATGGAAAAGAAAGTCCGTGACCTCCAGAAGGAAAAATTCGGCCCAGAAGGTGCCCTCTTCCAGCGCCGCAAGGAACTGGTGCAGCCCATTCAGGACAGGGTGTACGCTGCCATCGAAGACTACGCCAGTGACAAGGGCTACGACTTCATTTTCGATAAAAGCAGCTCCGCCGGGATGCTCTTCGCCAGCCCCAGCTACGACAAGACCAACGAGGTGCTGGAGCGACTGAAAAGGAAATAAACGAGTTTGGATTGCTTGATTGTTGAACTGTGGGTAGCCTGCAAGGCAAAATAACAAGCCAACAATCAAGCAATTCAACTACCCTACAACCTTTTTTCTACTTTTGCACACTGTTTAAAAAATAAGGAAAACCCGCCGAAACGGCGAAAGCGCCGAAAGCGGGACATACCATGAAAAACGTTTCAATCAAAATGATTAAGACTTTCGTAAAAGCAGGACTTTTCACTGCCATCCTGGTTTGCTTTACAGGCATTGCGCAAGCGCAAAAGTTCGGCTACGTCAACTCTGCACAACTTCTGAGCGAAATGCCAGAGATGAAGCAACTGCAGTCATCCTTGGAGGCTTACTCCAACATCTTGAAGAAGGATGGCGAGGCCAAAGTCATGGCTTTCCAACAAAAGCAGGAGGCCGCCGCCCAGAAAAAGCAACGTGGTGAAATGACGCCAAAAGAAGAGGAAACGGTGACCGCCGAACTGCAAAAAATGCAGGAAGACCTCTACGCATACAGCCAAAAAATGGACTCTACCATGGCTGCCAAGCAGCAAAAGGACATGGAGCCGATTTTGGAAAAAGTGAACAAAGCCATTCAGGATGTGGCCAAGGAAGGTGGCTACCAGTACATCTTCGATGCGCAGTCCGGCGTGATTTTGTACGCTGACGAAACTACCGACCTGACAGCAATCGTGAAAGCAAAACTGGGCATCCAGTAAGCAGTGCCCTTGTAATTCAAGGGTTTTCAGGCTAAAAATTACCAGAAAGCGGGGCGGCCACACAGTGGTCAGCCCCGCTTTTTATTCAATTACCCGACGTCCTGTTATCTTTGCAGCTCCATTCTCAGGAGACTAATCCATCAATTATTTAAGAAATGGCTACGCCAAAATCTGTCGCATTCCATACCCTCGGCTGCAAGCTGAACTACTCGGAGACCTCCAGCATTGGCAGGCTCTTCGAAGATGCCGGCTATTCGGAGGTGGACTTCGAGGCCGGGGCTGACATTTACGTCATAAACACCTGCTCGGTGACGGATTTTGCGGATAAAAAATGCCGCCAAATCGTGCGGCGGGCACTGCGCAAATCGCCCAATGCGAACGTGGTCGTCGTGGGTTGCTATGCACAACTGAAGCCACAGGAAATCGCCGAGATACCGGGTGTTGACCTCGTGCTGGGTGCCTCAGAGAAGTTCCGCATCCTTGATTTTGTTGACAATTTGAGCAAAGCGCCTGGCAAGGGCATGGTGCAAGCAGGCGAGGTGAAGGAGGCCAACACCTTCACCCATGCCTTCAGCTTCGGCGACCGCACCCGCTCCTTCCTCAAGGTGCAGGACGGCTGCGACTACAAGTGCACTTTCTGCACCATCCCCCTTGCCCGTGGCGCCAGCCGCAGCGATACCGTGGAGAGCGTAGTGGCCAATGCCTGGAAAATCGCCGAAATGGGCGTGAAGGAGGTTGTTTTGACTGGCGTCAATATTGGTGACTTTGGCAACGGAACTGAGGTCATCGAGGGCATGAAGCCCAAAAAAGAGGCACTTTTCATTGACCTGATTCGAGAACTGGACAAAGTGGAGGGTATCGAGCGGTTCCGCATTTCGAGCATTGAACCGAACCTTTGCAACGAGGAGGTCATCCAGTTCGTGGCGCAGTCAGCACGCTTCATGCCGCATTTTCATATCCCATTGCAGAGCGGAAACAACAAGCAACTGGCCGCCATGCGCCGCCGCTACCGCCGGGAACTCTACGCCGAGCGGGTGGCGCTCATCAAGCAGCATATCCCACACTGCTGCATCGGGGTGGACGTAATCGTAGGCTTCCCCGGCGAAACGGAGGAGGACTTCCTCGAAACCTACCGCTTCCTCAACGAATTGGACGTGTCCTACCTGCACGTTTTCACTTACTCTGAGCGCCCGAACACGCCCGCCGCCGAGATGCCAGGCCCTGTGCCGATGCAAGAGCGCCGCAAGCGCAATGAGATGTTGACCATCCTTTCGGAGAAAAAACGTCGCCATTTTTACCAACAGTTTTTAGGGGAAACGAGGCTGGTGCTCTTTGAATCCAGCACCGAGCAGGGTCGCATGTCGGGCTTCACGGACAACTACATCCGGGTGGACTTGCCGTTGGTTGAGGCGGCCGTCAACACCATCCAGCCTGTGCTGCTGAACGGTGTGAATTCGTATGGGTTGATGCAAGTGCTGGAAACGGAGACTGTGCGGGGCTAATTTCTGATGAAAAGCAGGTTTGTTTTTTGATTTAGGTTGAAAATATGATACCCTTGCCCTACTTTTGATTTCCATCAAATTCAAAACTTCGGCCAATTGATGCCACGCATTTTTTCTTTCATTTTCTGTCTGTTTTTCTCGCTCTCTGTCCTAACGGCGCAAGACGAAGAAGTGGCCGTTCCAACGACTGAGTCGCCCAGCCAATCGTATGCAGGTAGCCAGATAGAACGCCATGATTTTGATGAAAAAAAATGGTCGTCGCTCAAGGAAGGTATTGATTATCAGGGCGTTGAGAAGAAAAAAAAGGCGAAGGACGATGAAAATATGAAAGGCAGCGGCCTTGGCAAAAAACAACTGCCTAAAGAGGAAGAAGAGGAAGAAGAGGAAGAAGTGGACGTACCCGATTTCAACATCAAAGGTTTGGGAGGCATTTTCAAGATACTAGGCATCATTGTCCTGATTGGCCTGCTGGTATTGTTAATCGTGAAAATGTCGGGCGGCGGCAACCTTTTTGGCCCTAAAAACAGCAAGCTAAAACCAGCAGTCAGTCAAGCTGAACTCGACAAAATCGAGGAAAACCTGCACGAGGCCGAACTGCTAGACCCCATCCAACGGGCCATTGCTGCAGGCGACTACCCGATGGCCGTGCGGCTCTACTACCTTTCCATGCTCAAGGAACTTTCGGTGCGCAACCACATCCGCTGGAAGCGAGACAAAACCAACGGGGCCTATCTGCGGGAACTGGCTGGCTCGCCGCTGTTCCCTACCGTACAGGAGGTGACGCTGATTTTCGAGCGCATCTGGTACGGCAAGATGGAACTGACCAGGCCCGATTTTGACCAACTGGAAATAAAACTGAAAAAAGCCGTGGCCACTGCCAGCGTTTAAAACCGGAACAAGTGTCGAACAGACGAAATATCTACATCGTTGGGGCAGTTTTGCTGGTGCTGTTGGCACTGCTCTATAAACAGTGTGGTGGGAATGCGCCGGCCTACAGTTGGAAGGAGCACTACCTTTCCGACAGCAAAGACCCTTACGGTACTTTCCTCGTCCGAAACCTGCTTGAAACTTATTTCCACGGAGAAAATTTTGTGGTGCTCAAGGATAGCCTAAACGAACGCCTCGACACGGGCAGTTTCGTGTATATCGGCGACCAATTTTGGGTGGACTCTGCCGCCATGAGCCAACTGCTAGGCTTCGCCAGCCGGGGCAATCAGGTTTTCATCGCCTGCCCCTACCTTCCACAAATGCTGTTTGACACCCTGAATGACCAAATTTGTGTCAACGATACCATGTACGATTACGAGTCCACCGTCTTCGATGGGGACCTCTACCAATTGACGGATACGATAGTTACTGCCAATTTCGAGCATCCAAGCTTAGCCGATGAAAATGGCTACAAACTCCATCGCCGGTTTCTCAACACCCTCCAAAATTACGAGTGGTCGTACATGCCGGAGGAATATTTTTGCGAGGGAACCAGCCTGACCCCTCTCGGCAAATTAAATGGCGAACACACCAATTTCCTGCGCATCCCCTTTGGCAAAGGCGAATTCCTACTGAACACGACGCCCATCGCATTTACCAATATCCATTTGCTGGACAAGCATGGACTTGACTATACTGCCAAGGTGTTTTCACATTTAAAAAAAGGAAAAATCCTGTGGGATGAACGCCCCTACGACCCCTTCGCCGAATATGCTGGTGAGGGCGGCGGGGGCAGCCGCATGGATAAGGAAAGCCCGCTGAAATATATTCTCAAACAGCCATCGCTGGCTTGGGCTTGGTATGTTTTGTTGGGCATGGCCGTGACTTATGTTATTTTCCGGGCAAAAAGGCGGCAGCGAGTCATCCCCGTTTTGGAAAAAAATGTGAACACTTCGCTCGAATTCATTGGTACCATTGGGCGGCTGTTTTTCCTGCAAAACAACCACCGCCAACTCGCCGCCCAGAAGATGCGCCTTTTCCTCATCTTCGTCCACGAGCGCTATCACTTGCCTACCAAGGACCTGAACGACCAGTTCGCCAAGGGCCTCGCCATCCGGTCCGATGTGCCGGAAGCGCATATTCAAAAAATCCTCAACTTGAACCGCAACATCAGCAACTCCGGCCACCTGTCATCAGACACATTAGTGGATTTCCACCGATTGATGGAAAAATTTTATCGGGAATGTAGGTGAGAGATTGGGATATTTCAGTTCCCCTAATCCTTGATTGCCTTCGCAAAGAACGCCTCCACTTCGACTTTGCTGGGCTGCTTCACCGGGCGCACCACCCGAAAACCTACGAAGGGCGAATCGGGGTTCCACCATCGGCTTTTCGGGATTTGCGGGTCACGGGCCTGCCATTTCGGCTCCGATTTTTTCGGTAATGAGTTCAAAAATAGTTGGTGGGGATAAGGAATTAAGTCCTTAAATTCCCTCAGCAAACCCGAAAAGGA
>Ga0209066_10002235_pt1 | contig 23943 bp, 18 predicted proteins | sample All_14_2_FD_187198 | JGI IMG/M metagenome (GOLD analysis project Ga0209066, IMG submission 187198) | Freshwater microbial communities in response to fracking from Pennsylvania, USA - Allegheny Zone_MetaG_DW_15 (SPAdes) (version 2) ... | reverse complement strand
GTCACGCCATTGGGCGGCAACACCTGGCAAATCACAGGCTTGGCCGCCCACCTGCCTGTGAAGCAAGCCAACCTCTTTCTGGGCAACGCCTGTGGGGGCGTGGGGGTGTGGTGGGTTGCCACCAGTGGCAGCGCCAGCAGCAGCGCGGTCAGGAACTGGCTGGACACGTCGCCGCGCACCCGGATGGGCTCGTCCAGGTTCAATGCCGCCGTTTGTCCGTTGCCTATTTGCAGCGGGGGGTAGCCTGTTTGGGCGCCGTAGCTGACGGGGCAGCCCAGTTGCTGAAGCGCTTCCACCAGGTCGCCAATGGGGCGCTCGTGCATGCGGGGCACCCCGCTGAGTGCAAACGCACCGCCGTGCACAGCGGTCAGCAGCGACAGCGCGGCCGTCAAGGGACGCATGGCAGTGCCCGCGTTGCCCAGAAAGAGGTTGGCTTGCTTCACAGGCAGGTGGGCGGCCAAGCCTGTGATTTGCCAGGTGTTGCCGCCCAATGGCGTGACAGCGCAGCCCAATTGTTTGAGCGCCTGGAGCATGACGCGGGTGTCGTCCGAGTCCAGGAGGTCGTGCACGGTGGTGGTGCCTTCACACAGCGCGGCCAGCAGCAACACTCGGTTGGAAATGCTCTTGGAGCCGGGCAGGGTGACTTCGCCCCCGGCATGCGCCAGGGGAGGGAGGTCCAGAAACGCGGTGTTGAACATGGTGCCTGTGGCCCGGGAAAAGCAATCAGTTTTGGGGGGGGTGCCAAGCGGAGCGGGAACGGCTGGCCTGGGCGATGAGTTGGGTCAGCCCTTCCAGGTCGCCTTCTGAAATGCGCTGTTCCAGCGCTTGCAAGGCTTGGCAGAAATGGCGCGACTGAGCCAGCAGTTCGTCTTTGTTTGCACTGAAGATGTCGCGCCACACCTTGGGGTCGCTGGCGGCGATGCGGGTGAAGTCTCTAAACCCAGGGCCAGCGAGGGAGAGAAAGCTGCTTTTCTGTGCCTGAGATGCGAGCCCGTTCATGTAAGCGAACGCCAGCAGGTGAGGCAGATGGCTGACGGCGGCGTAGGTGGCGTCGTGGATGTCGGGTGACATGTGACGTACCTGGCATCCCAGTGCTTTCCAGAGCCGGTCGGCATGGCTCAGCTGGGCTGGCAGTGTGTGCTCGGTGGGGGTGAGAATGACTTGTTTGCCGCTGTACAGGTTGGCATCTGCGTGCTCCACCCCTGCCACTTCTTTGCCCGCAATCGGGTGTGCGGGCACGAACGAGCCCAATTGACTTCCCAGGCTGCGGCGGGCGGCGTCCACCACGTCACGTTTGGTGGAGCCCACGTCCATCACCAGCGTTTTGGGGGTGACCAAGTGGCGTATGGCCTTGAAGGTGGCCTCGGTGGCGGCCACGGGCACGGCCACTAACACCAGGTCGGCACCCGACACCGCCAGCAAAGCGGACGGTGCCTCCACATCGATCACACCCATCTGCCGGGCTTTGTCGGTGGTGGAGGGCGATTTGCTGTAGCCCACCACCCGTTTGACCAAACCGGCCTTTTTCATGGCGAGTGCAAACGAGCCACCCATGAGCCCGCAACCGATCAACCCCAACTGTTCAAACATGCCTGATCCTTGGCTTTGAGGGAAGCTTCAGTCGGAAGTGGGGTAAGAGCCCAGCACTTTGTAAAACGCACACAGGCCTTGCAGTTCCTTCAGGGCTGCCGCCACGTGAGGTTGGCTGGTGTGACCTTGCAAGTCGATGTAGAAGTAGTACTCCCACTGACCCGATTTGGCAGGGCGCGACTCGAACCGGGTCATGGACACGCCGTTGTTTTTCAGGGGCACCAGCAGGTCGTGCACGGCGCCAGGGCGGTTGGGCACCGACACCACGAGGCTGGTGGTGTCCTTGCCCGATGCCGGTGGTGTGGCCAGTGTTTGTGGCAGGCAGATCACGGCAAAGCGGGTGCGGTTGTACGCCTCGTCCTGGATGGCATGGGCCACGATGTGCAGGCCAAACTGCGCGGCCGCGCGTTCGCTGGCCAGCCCCGCCCAGGTGGGGTTTTCGGCAGCCAGGCGTGCGCCTTCGGCGTTGCTGGACACGGCGCGGCGTTCGGCGTGGGGCAGGTGCTGGCTGAGCCAGCCTTGGCATTGGGCCAGGGCCTGGGGGTGTGCCAGCACCACCTCGATGTCGTCAAGCGAGTTGCTCTGGCGCAGCAGGTTGTGGCGCACCAGCAGGCTGACCTCGCCCACCACATGAACCGGCGAGCGCAGAAACAGGTCAAGCGAGCGGGCCACCACGCCTTCGGTGGAGTTCTCCATGCCCACCACGCCGTATTGGGCCGTGCCAGCAGCCGTGGCGTGGAACACTTCGTCGAAGTTGGCGCAATAGATCAGGTTGGCTGCGCTCCCAAAGTACTCGATGGCAGCTTGTTCGCAGAAAGTGCCTTGTGGACCCAGCACGGCCACGCGTTGGGGCGCTTCCAGGGCCAGGCAAGCCGACATGATTTCGCGCCAGATGGCCCCCACGTGCTGGTTGAGCAGCGGACCCTGATTGGCGTTTTCGATTTTCTGGATGACTTGAGCCACCCGGTCGGGGCGGAAGAAGGGGGTGCCTTCGCGGCGCTTGACCTCGCCCACTTGCTCGGCCACGCGGGCACGCTGGCTCAGCAGGTTCAGCAATTGCTGATCGATGGCGTCGATCTGCTGGCGCAGGTTGGCGAGGTTGGTGTCCTGTGCCGCGTTGGGGGCGTTCTCGGTGGCTTTGGGTTCTGTCATGGGTACGTGGGTTCAGGCCGCCGTTTTTTCAAAGTCGCGCAGGTGGGCCACCAGCGCTTCCACGCCCGCCAGGGGCATGGCGTTGTACAGGCTGGCACGCATGCCACCCACTGATTTGTGCCCTTTGAGTTGCAGCAGGCCTCGTGCTTTCGCAGCGGCCAGGAATGCGTCGTTCAGCGACTCGTCTTTCAGGAAAAACGGCACGTTCATGCGCGAGCGGCAGCTGGGGTGCACGCGGTTTTCGTACAGCGAAGAGCTGTCGATGGCGCTGTACAGCAGCTCGGCTTTGGCACGGTTGGTGGCTTCCATGGCCGCCATACCGCCCTGGCGCCTGAGCCACTGGAACACCAGCCCCGCCATGTAAATGGCATAGGTGGGCGGCGTGTTGTACATGGACTGGTTGGCCGCCACCTGTTTGTAGGTGAAGGCGCTGGGGCAGATGTCCATCGCCTGGTCCAGCAGGTCGTCGCGCACAAACACCAAGGTCAATCCGGCAGGCCCCAGGTTTTTCTGCGCACCGGCAAAGGCCAGTGCCACTTTGTCCCATTCCATGGGGCGCGACGCGATGTGGCTGGAGCAATCCACCACCAGCGGGGTGCGGCTGCCCAATGCGCTGAGGTCGGGCAACGACTGGAACTCCACGCCGTGGATGGTTTCGTTGCTGCACAGGTGCAGGTAACGCGCGCCCTCGCTCAGTTGCCAGGTGCTGACATCGGGAATGCGGTGGTGCTGATCGGTCTCGTTGCTGGCCACCACGTTGGCCTGGCTGTAACGCCGGGCTTCCTTGGCCGACTTCTGGCTCCAGCTGCCCGTCACCACGAACTCGGTGGTCACCGTGCCGCAGACTTCCTGGCCCTGCAAGGGGCCACAAAGGTTCAAGGGGACGATGGCGTTTTCCCCGAGGCCCCCGCCCTGCATGAACAGCACATGGAATTCGTCCGGCACGGCCAGCAGTTCACGGATGTCGTGGTGCGCCTGCTCGGCGATGGACATGAACTCTTTGCCGCGGTGGCTCATTTCCATCACGCCCATGCCGCTGCCATGCCAGTCGAGCATCTCGGCGGCGGCTTGCGCCAACACCTCCTCTGGCATGGCGGCAGGACCTGCCGAGAAGTTGAAGGGTCTTTTTTGCATGAAAATGGCCTGTAACGCTTGCCTGTATTGCGTAGGTAGCTATGTTTATGTGTTTTCTTCGGGGCTGGGGGTATCGCCATCGGCCTCTGCATCGGGGCCTGAGGGAGCGTCGGCCACGGTGGCGTCGTTTTCCACGATGCGTTGCAGACCGCTGAGCTGCGAGCCCTCGTCCAGTGCCATCAGTGTCACACCCTGTGTGGCGCGACCCAGCTCGCGGATTTCGCTCACGCGGGTGCGCACCAGCACCCCTTTGTCGGTGATGAGCATGATTTCGTCGTCGGCATGTACCAGTGTGGCCGCGACCACCTTGCCGTTGCGTTCGCTTTGCTGAATGGCGATCATGCCCTTGGTGCCCCGGCCGTGGCGGGTGTATTCGCCAATGGGGGTGCGCTTGCCGTAGCCGTTCAACGTGGCGGTCAGCACGCTGGTGCGGGCACCTTCGGGCACGCCTTCGCCGTTGTCTTGCTCGGCCACCAGCATGGCGATCACGCTTTGGGCTTCTTCCAGCATCATGCCGCGCACGCCGCGTGCGTTGCGGCCCATGGGGCGCACGTCGTTTTCGTCAAATCGAACGGCCTTGCCCCCGTCGCTGAACAGCATCACGTCGTGGGCCCCGTCGGTGAGGGCGGCGCCGATCAGGAAGTCGCCTTCGTCCAGGTCCACGGCGATGATCCCGAGCTTGCGGGGATTGGAGAACTCATCCAGCGCCGTCTTCTTCACGGTGCCCATGCTGGTGGCCATGAACACAAAGCGGTCGGACGGGAACTTGCGCATCTCACCGGTCAGCGGCAGCACCACCGTGATTTTTTCGCCTTCCTGCAGGGGGAACATGTTGACGATGGGGCGACCGCGCGAGCCGCGTGAGCCCGAGGGCACTTCCCAGACCTTGAGCCAGTAAAGGCGACCCCGGTTGCTGAAGCACAGGATGTAGTCGTGTGTGTTCGCAATGAAGAGCTGGTCGATCCAGTCGTCTTCTTTGGTGGCGGTGGCCTGCTTGCCACGCCCGCCACGCTTTTGTGCCCGGTATTCGCTGAGCGGTTGGCTCTTGATGTAGCCGCTGTGGCTGAGCGTGACCACCATGTCGGTGGGGGTGATCAGGTCTTCGGTGCTCAGGTCTTGGGCGCTGTGCTCGATGAAGCTGCGGCGTGCACCCAGTTTGGTTTGCCCGAACTCGCTGCGGATGGCCGTCAGCTCTTCGCCGATGATGGTGGACACGCGCTCGGGCTTGGCCAGGATGTCGAGCAGGTCGTCAATCTCTGCCATTACCTCTTTGTATTCGCCCACGATCTTGTCTTGCTCCAGACCGGTCAGGCGCTGCAGGCGCATTTGCAGGATTTCCTGAGCCTGGGTTTCGCTCAGGGCGTACAGGCCATCGCTGCCCATGCCGAATTCGCGCTCCAGCCCGTCGGGGCGGTAATCGTCGGCGTTGACCACGCCGCCGTCTGCCCGGGTGCGGGTCAGCATTTCGCGCACCAGCTTGCTGTCCCAACGCTTGCTCATCAGCCCCGCTTTGGCCACAGGGGGTGTGGGCGCGTTGCGGATGATGGCAATGAAATCGTCGATATTGGCTAGCGCCACGGCCAAGCCTTCCAGCACGTGGCCGCGCTCGCGTGCCTTGCGCAGTGTGAACACTGTGCGGCGGGTGACCACTTCGCGGCGGTGCTCCAGGAACACCTGGATCAGGTCTTTCAGGTTGCACAAACGCGGCTGGCCATCGATCAGCGCCACCATGTTGATGCCGAAGGTGTCTTGCAGCTGAGTTTGCTTGTACAGGTTGTTCAGCACCACCTCGGGCACTTCGCCACGCTTGAGTTCGATCACCAGGCGCATGCCCGACTTGTCCGACTCGTCCTGGATGTGGCTGATGCCTTCGATTTTTTTCTCGTGCACCAGCTCGGCCATGCGCTCCTGCAGCGTCTTTTTGTTCACCTGGTACGGCAATTCGTCCACGATGATGGCCTGGCGCTGGCCCTTGTCGATGTCTTCGAAATGGCACTTGGCGCGCATGACCACCCGGCCACGACCGGTGCGGTATCCCTCTTTCACGCCCGACATGCCGTAAATGATGCCGGCGGTGGGGAAATCGGGCGCTGGGATGATTTCCATCAGGTCGTCGATGCTGGCCTCGGGGTGCTTCAGCAGGTGCAGGCAAGCGTCCACCACCTCGTTCAGGTTGTGCGGCGGAATGTTGGTGGCCATGCCCACCGCGATGCCAGCAGATCCATTGACCAGCAAGTTGGGCAGCTTGCTGGGAAGGACCAGTGGTTCTTTTTCCGAGCCATCGTAGTTGGGCCCGAAATCGACGGTTTCTTTGTCGATGTCGCCCAGCATTTCGTGGGCAATTTTGGCCAGGCGGATTTCGGTGTACCGCATGGCGGCCGCGTTGTCGCCGTCCACCGAGCCGAAGTTGCCTTGACCATCCACCAGCATGTGGCGCAGAGAAAAATCCTGAGCCATGCGCACAATGGTGTCGTAGACCGCCGTGTCGCCGTGGGGGTGGTACTTACCAATCACATCCCCCACGATACGGGCGGATTTCTTGTATGGGCGGTTCCAATCGTTGTTCAGCTCGTGCATGGCGTACAACACGCGGCGGTGCACGGGCTTCAAGCCATCGCGGGCATCGGGCAACGCACGGCCCACGATCACGCTCATGGCGTAATCCAGGTAGCTGCGGCGCATCTCCTCTTCCAAGCTGATGGGCAGGGTTTCTTTGGCGAACTGGGTCATGCTGGTGGGGCGCGAATAGCCTCGATTGGGTCAACCCGCCATTTTAGGTGCAGCGCGCCACGTGGTTTGAGAGTCTCTTTTGTCTCCTTAAGGCAACAAAACAGGTTGCCTTGCACAAGGCGTCGCCAGCGTTTCCCAGCGCACATGGCCGTTTGATAGCCTTGTGGCAGAATCGTCTGTACCGTTGGGTGTGAACAGTTCCCAGCGCGAGTTAACGAAATTCAATTGCAGTCTTTCTGCCGCTTTCACACAGAGGAAAACCATGAAGAAGCTCAACAAAGTCGCCGCGTTGTTCGCAACCGCCGCCCTGGCCACCGCAGCCGGTGCCCAAACCATCGACAACTGGAAAAACGGTTCCGGTGACTTGGTGTGGAAAAACGGCACCAACGAACTGTGCTGGCGCGATGCCAACTGGACTCCCGCCACGGCAGCCCCCGGTTGCGATGGTGCCATCGTTCCCAAGGCAGCTCCTGTCGCGGCTCCTGCTGCAGCTGCTGCGCCTGCGACTGCTGCGCCTGCTGCTCCCGCTGCCAAGCCAGCTGCTCCGGCTCCTGCACCCGCTGCCGCTGCCAAAGTGACCTACGCTGCAGATGCTTTCTTCGACTTCGACAAGGCTGTGCTGAAGCCCGAAGGCAAAGCCAAGCTGGACGATCTGGTGGGCAAGGTCGGCGGCATCAACTTGGAAGTGATCATCGCCGTTGGGCACACCGACGCCACCGGTGCTGACGGCTACAACCAGAAGTTGTCTGTCAAACGCTCTGAGGCTGTGAAAGCCTATTTGGTGTCCAAAGGTATCGAAAAGAACCGCGTGTACACCGAAGGCAAGGGCGAAGCCCAGCCTGTGGCTGACAACAAGACCAAGGAAGGCCGCGCCAAAAACCGCCGCGTGGAAATCGAAGTGGTCGGCACCCGCCCCAACAAATAAGCCTTTTTCGGCTGTTTGAATGAACCGCGCTTCGGCGCGGTTTTTTTACGCCCGTGCCATGGGGTAAAACGATAATCCTGTCCATGACTGAACAACTCAATGTCGATCCCGCCGAGGTGGCCAAATTTTCCGATCTGGCACATCGCTGGTGGGACACTGAAAGCGAATTCAAACCCTTGCACCAGATCAACCCGCTGCGGCTGGCGTGGATTCAGGAGCATGTCGCCCTGAAGGACAGGCTGGTGTTGGATGTGGGGTGTGGCGGGGGCATTCTGTCCGATGCCATGGCGCGTGCGGGTGGCCAGGTATTGGGCATCGACATGTCCGGCAAAGCGCTGGGGGTTGCCCGATTGCACGCACTGGAAGCGCAGACCCAAGGTGTGAGTTACCGCGAAATCAGCGCCGAACAATTGGCAGCTGAAAGCCCCGAAATGTTTGACGTCGTGACATGCATGGAGATGCTGGAGCACGTACCGGACCCCGCATCTGTGGTCAGCGCTTGTGCGCGTCTGGTCAAACCCGGTGGGCATGTGTTTTTTTCCACCCTCAACCGCAATCCCAAAGCATTTCTGCTGGCCATCGTGGGCGCCGAGTATGTGTTGGGCATGTTGCCCAAAGGCACGCACGAATATGCCAAATTCATCACCCCAGACGAGTTAGCCAGGTTTTCCCGGCAGGCGGAGCTGAACGTTCAGGGCATGAAAGGCCTGGAGCACAACCCGCTGACAGGGCGGTATTGGCTGAGTGGCGACACCTCTGTGAACTACATGGTCGCCACCCGCCGTCTTGAGGCTTGACCATGCTGCCGAACCTTGAAGCGGTGTTGTTTGACTTGGACGGCACCCTTGTCGACAGTGCCAGGGACTTGGGTGCTGCAGCAGAGTTGATTCGGCAACGAAAAGGATTGCCGCCTCTCGGGCTGGACGCTTATCGGAGCATGGCGGGCGCTGGTGCCCGGGGGATGTTGGGCATTGCTTTGGGTGTGACGCCGGAATCTCCCGACTATGAGGCCCTGAAGGAAGAATTCCTCGCCAATTACGAGGTGGCAATGACGGTGCACACCCGTGAATTTGACGGCGTGGCTGAGCTGGTTGCCGCTTTGGTGGAGCGGGGGTTGACGTGGGGTATCGTGACCAACAAGGTGGAGCGATTTGCTGTGCCCCTGGTGGCTCAGATTCCCTGTTTGTCTTCTGCTGCGGTGGTGGTTGGGGGAGATACCACCCCATTTCCCAAGCCGCACCCTGCGCCGCTGCTGGCGGCCGCATCCCGTATGGGTTTGAACCCCAGCCATTGCCTTTATGTGGGTGATGACGAGCGTGATGTGGTGGCAGGGCATGCGGCTGGCATGCGCACGGTGGCGGCCTGTTATGGCTATCTGGGTGTGCCAGCCCAGACCCGTGGCTGGGGGGCAGACTTTTTGATCGAAGCGCCGCTGGAACTCTTGAAAATCCTGGATGTGGCTTAAACTCTCGGGTTCGGGGCTGCACTGGTTTCGACGTGGGTTCGGACGCGCAGCAGGGCATGTCGAGGTTCTGTCACCTCGTAAAACAGCAGAAAAAAACTAACTGCAAACGACGAACGTTTCGCACTCGCCGCTTAATTGCGCGTGAGCCTCGCAACAGCAAGCCAATAGGCTGGGCAAGGGTTGATGTGTCGCAAGGCGCGTCAGTCCAGGCTGCGGGGTAACTTCATTTGGCTGGGTGGGCGTCGGGTAACTTGGCGCTCATCGAGATTCAAGGTTGCTGGCTTTTTGCAAAGCGTGCCACTGCGCGTTGCAGAGGGTGAGACCCAAATCAGACGGCTACACATGTAGAACTGCTCGAAAAAGGCTTGCGGACGGGGGTTCGAATCCCCCCAGCTCCACCATCCAATTGGACAGAGGTCACCAAGGGCTCCTGGTATTCATACCCGGAGCCCTTGGTTTTTGTGCCACTCCTTTTCAGGTCAGGACACGCCCTGGGTTGAGGGTGTTTTGGGGGTCCAATGCCTGTTTGATGCGGGCCATCAGGTCCAGCGCCACGGTCGATTTGTAGCGTGGGAGGGTGTGGACTTTCAGGCTGCCGATCCCGTGCTCGGCGCTGATGGAGCCCCCGAACCGGTCCACCGTGTCGTACACCAGTGTGTTCACCTCGTGTTCCTGTTCGCGCAGGAACGTGGCGGCGTCTTGCCCCTCGGGGGCTTGCACATTGAAGTGCAGATTGCCATCGCCCAGGTGGCCGAAATTGACGATCCTCACACCCGGTATGGCTGCCTCCAGTGCCTGGGAAGCCTCTGCCACGAAAGCCGGAATGCGTGAGGCTTGAACCGAAATGTCATGCTTGATGTTCAGCCCTTCTTCGGTTTGCGCCAGTGGAATGCTTTCGCGGATGTGCCACAGCGCACTGGCTTGGGCCAAGCTTTCGGCCACCACGGCATCGGTCACCAGTTCCTGGGCCAGTGCGGCCTCCAGCAAGGCTTCGAACTGGGTTCGGGCATGGGCCTCGCTTTCGTGGTCGCTGTTTTCCAGCAGCACACAGTAGGGGGTGTCCTGCCACAGCGGGACGCGCTGCTGGGGATGGTGTTTGGCCACCAGGCTGAGGGCAAACTGGCCCATGACCTCGAACCCGGTCAGCCCTGCACCCAGGTGCCGATGTGCCAGGCCCAGCAGCGCCACGGCGGCCTCCATGCTGGGCACGGCCGCCCAGGCGGTGAGCTGGGCGGCGGGTTTGGGGTAGAGCTTCAGGGTGGCTGCGGTGATGATGCCCAGCGTGCCTTCGCTGCCCACGAACAAGTGGCGCAGATCGTAGCCGGTGTTGTCTTTTCGCAGTCCGCTCAGGCCGTGCCACACCTCGCCTTGCGCGGTGACAACCTCCAGGCCCAGGCACAGGTCGCGTGTGTTGCCATAACGCACCACCTGTGTGCCCCCGGCGTTGGTGGCCAGGTTGCCGCCGATGGTGCAACTGCCCTCGGCGGCCAGGCTCAGCGGGAACAGAAACCCCGCCTTGTCGGCGGCCTCCTGAACGGATTGCAGGATGCAGCCAGCTTCAGCGGTGAGGGTGAGGTTGGCGGGATCGATGGCACGGACGGCTGCCATGCGTTGCAGGCTCAGCACCACCTGCTTGCCGCTGGTGTCGGGCACGCCACCCACCACCAGGCCGGTGTTGCCGCCCTGGGGCACGATGCTCACACCTGCTGCAGCGCAGGCCTTCACCACCGCTGCGACCTCGGCGGTGCTGCCGGGGCGCACCACGGCCATGGCCCGGCCCTGCTGGCGTTTGCGCCAGTCGTGTTCCCAGGCAGACAGGTCTGTGGCTGGGTCGTCGTGCGTCAGCACATGGGCAGGGCCAACGGTTTGTTCCAGGGCGGACAGCAGAGCAGTGAATGGCATATTTGTGTAGCTGTAGACGCAATGCAGGTGTTCGATGGAGGACTAAAACATGTCAATTATCAGGGGCTGCCGGAGGCGTGCTCAGGGCTGCCGCCTGCGCCTTGCCGTGGGCCAGGCGCAGGCGAACATGGGCTGCGCAGGCCGCAAACAGCGCCAGGCACAGCACAATTTCCACGCCGGCCAGCCAGTTGCCTGGTGGCATATCGCTCCAGGCGCGTACCACGCCCTCGGTGAAGTAGATCCACACCAGCAGGCTGAGCCAGCGGTAGGTGTACATGCGGTGCTTCAGCAGTCCGGCCAGCGGAATGCACAGCGGCAGCACCTTCAGCACCAGCCAGCTGCCACCGGGGCGCAGGGGGGCCAGCCACAGCTCCCAGGCCATGCCCAGCGCGATCAGACCCAGCAGGCTGCCCACGGCAACGCCGCGTGTCCACGTCACGCTGGTGGGGGGGAGCTGGGAAAGGGAAGACTCTGGGGCGGGCGCTGAGGTCATGGGCGAAGAGGAGGGCCAAGGGACAGGAGGGTGGGTGGCATGATAGTGGCATGACCCACCGAAGCCGCCTTGAAGACCAACTGCGCGTGTTTTTGCACGACGCCTGGCTGTTTCCCTGGAAAACCACCGCCATCACCCTGCGCGAGCGTTTCAGAGAGGACCGGCTGGGTGTGACGGCCAGCAGCCTCACGTTCACCACCATCATTTCCCTGGTGCCTTTGTTCACCGTGGGGCTGGCGGTGTTCAGTGCGTTTCCCATGTTTTCCCGCTTGCAGGCGGGGTTGCAGAAATGGCTGGTGGAAAGCCTGGTGCCGGAGGCAATTGCCCGCCAGGTGTTGATGTACCTGAACCAGTTCGCCGCCAAGGCCGGGCAAATCGGGTGGACGGGGGCGATCATCTTGCTGGTGACGGCGCTGGCCCTGGTGCTGACCATTGACCGCAAACTCAACGACATCTGGCGTGTGCGACGTTCCCGACCGCTGGCCCAGCGGGTGCTGGTGTATTGGGCCGTGCTGACCCTGGGCCCCCTGCTGCTCGGTGCGAGCCTGAGCTTGACGTCCTACGCCGTGTCGGCCAACCGGGGGTTGGTGGGGGTGTTGCCCGGAGGGGTGCGACTGGTGCTGGATGCCCTGGAGCTGGTGCTGGTCACGGCGGGCATGGCCCTGTTGTATCGCTACGTGCCCAACACCCGGGTGTCTTGGAACCACGCGCTGCTGGGTGCCGTGTTTGTGGGGGTTGGGCTGGAAGGGGCCAAGCGGCTGCTGGGCTGGTATGTGGGGGCTGTGCCCACCTATGCTGCGGTGTACGGCGCGTTTGCCACCGTGCCCATTTTGCTGGTGTGGATCTACTTGCTGTGGGTCATTGTGCTGTTGGGGGCTGTGGTGGCGGCCTACCTGCCCAGTTTGCTGGGCGGCATTGCCCGCCGGGGCGACACGCCGGGATGGCCGTTTCAGCTGGCACTGGAAGCCCTGGCGGTGTTGGCGGCAGAGCGCGCCGGGGTCTTGCCTGCGACTGGCACTGGCCTGAAAGGTGGAGGCCACGGCCTGGCGTTGCCAGCACTGGCGCAGCGGCTGAAGGTCGATGTGTTGCAGCTGGAGGAACCCCTGGCCGTGTTGCAGTCGCTGGATTGGGTGGGGCGGCTGGACGAAACCGAGCAGCGTTACGTGCTGTTGGCCAACCCTGCCACCACGCCCATTGGCCCTTTGGTGGACCGCCTGCTCATTCCCCACCAATCCAGCACAGAAAACGTGTGGAAAATTGGCGGTTGGCGCACGGCCAGCATGGAAAGTGCGCTACCCAGATAGGTTTTGGGCTCAAGCGCCCAGAAATGCCCGCATGGCGGCCAGTGTGGGTTCCGGTGCTTCGGTCATCAGCGAATGCCCCGCCCGCACGGTGGTCACGTCCACGCTGAGGCCAGAGGCTCGGGCCGCCTTGACCAGGGTTTGGGCGGCTTTGGGGGGGGTCATCTGGTCCAAGTCGCCCAGGATGAACTGCACCGGGCAGCGCACTTGTGCCATGTCGGCTTCGCCGTCGGCGTAGCTGTCGCAGGCCACAAAGCCCGTGTGGAACACGTTTTCAGCCGGGTTGCTGGCCAGCACCCGGCGCATCAGCGCGGCCGAGCCGCCGTACAGCCAGGTGCCAGGTCCGAGGGCAGATGGGGGTGGGGCCAGGGTGCTGTGTGAAAACGTGTTGACCATGGCAATCGCTTTTTCCGGCGCGCTTTGCGACAGATCCAGCAACATCGGCGACACCCGCATGGGAAACGCCGTGCCCACCAGCCCCAGGTGGCTCACCCGGTCAGGGGACATGGCTGCGGTGTGCAATGCGATGAGAGAGCCGAAGCTGTGCCCCACCAGCGCCGCTTGTTGAACGCCCAGTGCATCCAGCAGTGCCAGCACGGCGGCGCTGGCTTGCGCCACGCTTTTCGGGGCCTGTCCACCGCTGCGACCATGGCCAGGCTGGTCAATGGCCAGCACGTTCCAGCCGTGGTGTGCAAAGAAACGGCTTTGCAAGATCCACACGCTGTGCTCGTTGAGCACGCCGTGGATGAAAACCACCGTGGGCTGTGCGGGGTTGAAGGGCTTGCCGCCGGTGTAGGCGTAGAGCGAATGATCACCGATCGAGATGTTCATGACATTTATAAAAAATATGCCTCTATCGCTTTACAGGAAAGCGTAAGCAGCTATGTTTTTGATTTTTTTGGTGTGGAAGCCACGCGGCTTTTCACGCGGCTTTCTCGGCGGCTTTCAGGGCACGCTTGAGATCGTCGATCAGGTCGTTGGCGTCTTCCAACCCGATGGACAGGCGGATGGTGCCGGGCCCGATGCCCGCGCCGCTCAGCGCTTCGTCGGTCATGCGGAAGTGCGTGGTGCTGGCCGGGTGAATCACCAGGCTGCGGCAATCTCCCACGTTGGCCAGGTGGCTGAAAATTTTCAGGTTCTCGATGAACGCCCGGCCCTGGGCGCGTGAGCCTTTGATGTCGAAGCTGAACACCGAGCCTGCGCCCAGCGCCCCGTGGCGCAGCAGCTTGTGGGCCAGCGCGTGGCTGGGGTGGCTTTCCAGCAGGGGGTGGCCCACGCGGCTCACCAGCGGGTGGCTGGCCAGAAACTGCACCACCTTTTCGGTGTTGCGCATGTGGCGCTCCATGCGCAGCGGCAGGGTTTCCAGTCCCTGCAAAATCAGCCAGGCGCTGTGCGGCGACAGGCAGGCCCCAAAGTCGCGCAGGCCCTCGCGGCGGGCGCGCAGCAAAAAGGCGCCCACGGTGCTTTCCTCCGAGAAGTTCATGCCGTGAAAACCGTCGTAGGGCGCGGCCAGCTCTTCAAACTTGCCGGTCTTTTCATGGGCCGCCGCCCAGTCGAAGCTGCCCCCATCCACCACCACGCCACCGATCACCGTGCCGTGGCCGCTCAGGAACTTGGTGGCCGAGTGGTAGACCAAGTCGGCCCCCAAGGCCAACGGCTGGATGTGCCAGGGCGTGGTGAGGGTGCTGTCCACCAGCAGGGGCACGCCGGCCTCGTGGGCGATCTGCGCCACGGTGGGGATGTCCAGCACGTCCAGGCCCGGGTTGCCCACGGTTTCGCCAAAAAACAGGCGGGTGTTGGGGCGGATGGCGGCCCTCCAGCCGTCGATGTCACCGGGTTGCACAAAGGTGGTTTCAATGCCGAAGCGCCGCAGCGTGTAGTGCAGCAGGTTCTGGCTGCCGCCGTACAGCGCGGTGCTGGCCACGATGTGCCCGCCCGCGCCCATCAGCGTGGCCACACTCAGGTGCAGCGCGGCCTGGCCGCTGGCCACGGTCAGCGCGCCAATGCCGCCTTCCAACGCCGACACGCGTTGTTCCAGCACGGCGTTGGTGGGGTTGCTGATGCGGCTGTACACGTGGCCGCCGCGCTCCAGGTTGAACAGCGAAGCGGCCTGGTCGCTGGACTCGAACACAAACGAGGTGGTCAGGTGGATGGGCACGGCCCGAGCGCCGGTGGCAGGGTCGGGGGCGGCCCCAGCGTGGATGGTGAGGGTGTCGAAACCGGGGTCGGAGTATCCGGGCATGAAAGGCGTTCCTTCGGCAATGGCTGAACCCGAGAGGGTAGCGTGGGTTGACGTTACGTCAATCGGGAAAGTCCTGGCCGGGACTGTGCCGCCCGGTCTCGTGCGCCCTGTCATCTCGCCACGACAACGTCGTGTTTTTCCTATCGTCGGAAGGGCACGCGTTTGAGAATGGTTTTCCCATTCGTCAGTGAGGTCTGTCACATGCGATTTTCGTTCCGTTCGTTTCTGAACCGTGCCCGTGTCCCGGAAGGGATGCCCAGCGGGGCGCGTTTGGGTTTGCTGGGGCTGGTGGTGTTGGGCCTGGCCATTCCATGGGCGTTCAACGTGCGCTACTTTTTGGCAGGCGGTCACGTTTTGCCAGGCATTTTTTTCAGAGACGCCATGGCCAATGCGCTGACCACCGCCATCACCCTTGATGTGTATCTGGCTGCGGTCAGTTTCAGTGTTTGGGTCTTGGGTGAGCGCCGGGTCCGGCGGCCCTGGCTCTACGTGGCGGCCTGCTTCGGTGTGGGCCTGTCTTTTGCGCTGCCTTTGTATTTGCTGCGGCGAGAACGTGTCAGCTGAAGCGGGTGCCTGCGTCCAGCGGCCAGTGCAGGGAATCCGGCTTGCCTGCTTGCTGCAAAAGCGTGCCCATGGAGGTGCCGACCAGTCGGCGCATGTCCCGAGCCAGATGAGATTGGTCAAAAAAGCCCTGCGCCAACGCCAGGTCTGCCCCGTTACACAAGCTTGGCGCTGGCCGACGCCAGGCCGACCGCAGGGTGGATTGCAGGCGCACCAGGGTTTGGTACTGCTTGGGGGTGAGCCCAAAGCCCGCCATGCATTGGCGTTGCAGCTGCCGGGTGCTGATGCCCAGTGTCCGGGCTGCCTGGGACAGGTCACCGCTGATGGCATCGCCCAGGTGCTGCAGCCGTTGCCTGCGCACTTCGTGGTGGGGGTGCCGGACCAACCGTCGCATGCCATCCCACAGGATGTGCATGCGCGTCTGGTCATCGGCAGCACCGTGCAGCGCGTCAAGCAGCGGAGGCAAGCGCATGCCTGGCAAATCGCTCAGTGACAGATGCCTGTCAGCCCACCCCGCTGCGCTGCCTTGGATCAGACAGGGCAGCGCAGCCGGGTGCAGCACAAGCCCTATGGCGTGTATGCCGCCTTCGTGCGCGTAAACGGTGAACCGCGTGCTCGGGGGGATCAGCGCGGCAGCAGGCAGCGGCAAATCCATGGGTTCAGGTGTTTGGCATTTGACGAAAACCGACCCTGACAGGCGGATGACCCACATGCTGTGGGCCTGTGCCGGAAAACAGGTGCTGCTCAGGTGTGGAGGGCTGTGCAGCACCACCGCCCCGTGAACCCAGGGGCGCAAATCGGCGGGGGGAGGCAAGACATTCAGCATTTCACACAGAGGCCGTGGATCGCAGGTGCACACCGCAGAGTTTGGCACGGCCCACCCACCCCAAGGCCTCTGTGAACCCGGTGGCAACCGGTGATGGGCTTCAGTCGGCCGCGACCAACGCCTTCAACCGCCCCCACACCGGCTGGAACAGCGCGGGGTCCATGACCTTCACATCGCGCATCAGCGGCATGAAGTCCATGTGGGCCAGCACGTCGCGTTGCAGGTCGATACCGGGGGCGATCTCGATCAGTTCCAGCCCGGCCGAACGCAGGCGGAACACCGCCCGTTCGGTGATGTAGAGCACCGGCTGCTTCACGCTGGCGGCATAGCGGCCCGAGAACGTGACTTGCTCCACGTGGTGGATGAACTTGCGGCTGCTGCCTTCCTTGACGATGCGCAACCGTCCGTCTTCCACAGCCACCTCCAGCCCGCCCGCGGTGAAGGTGCCCAGAAACGCCACCTTTTTGGCGTTTTGGGTGATGTTGATGAAGCCACCGCAGCCCACGGCCCGCCCGCCGAACTTGCTGACGTTGACGTTGCCCTGCGCATCGGCCTGGGCCAGGCCCAGGTAGGCGATGTCGATGCCGCCGCCATCGTAAAAGTCGAACTGCGCCGAGTGCTCGACGATCACCTCGGGATTGACCGAATGGCCGAACTCGAAGCCCCCTGCGGGCACACCGCCGATGGGGCCGGTCTCCAGCGTCAGGGTGAGCTGGTCGGCCACGCCTTCTTCGGCGGCCACCGCCGCCACGCCCTCGGGCATGCCGATGCCGAGGTTCAGCACATCGCCCGGCTGCAGGTAGATGGCCGCGCGGCGGGCAATCACCTTGCGCTCGTCCAGCGGCAACGCGGCGATTTGACTGGTGGGTACCTTCAGGTCGCCGGTGAGCGCGGGGTTGAAATGGGCCTTTTCCGACTGGATGTGGGTGCCCGGCGGGGCCACATACACATAGTCCACCAGCACGCCGGGCACCTTGATCAGCTTGGGGTGCAGCGTGCCCGCCTGGGCCACCTGTTCCACCTGGGCGATGACGATGCCGCCGCAGGCCCGGGCGGCCTGGGCGATGGCCAGCGGGTCGGTCATCACGCCCTCGCGTTCCAGGGTGAGGTTGCCGCGCTCGTCGGCGGTGGTGCCGCGGATCAGCGCCACGTTGACCTTGGGGGGCTTGAAGTACAGGTATTCCTCGCCGTCCATATGGCGTACTTCCACCAGGTCTTCGGTGGCGCGGGTGTTGACCTTGCCGCCTTCCAAGCGCGGGTCCACAAAGGTGCCCAGCCCCACCTTGGTGAACACGCCACCGTGTTTGCCCGCCACCTGGCGGGGCATGGTGGCCAGCACACCCTGCGGCCAGTTGTAGGCCTCCACCTGGTTGTGGCGCACGAGCTCGGCCAGCCTGGGGCCTCCCACGCCGTAGTGCGCGGCGACGACACGCCGGGTCATGCCCTCATGCGCGAAGTGGGCCATGCCCTTGTCCTTGAAGTTGCCCTGGCCCACGGGGGTGTAGAACGTCAGGTCGCGTGGGTGGCCGGTGGCCAGGAACGACTTTTCCAGCTCCACCAACGCGGCTTCGGCCAAGCCTGCCAGCATCATGCCGGTGGTGTAGAGCGTGTCGCCATCCTTGATCAGCGAGGGCACATCTGATGCCTGAACGAATTGGACCATGTGACCACCTTTTTATTATGTGAATATAACTATTTAAAGGCAGTTTAGGCTTGACGGTCGTGTTCTGCATTGACGTGGCTCAGACAAACTGCACCGCGTCGGCAAGTCGATGGATTCCAATGCTTGGTGTTTTCCCTGATGGCGTTGTACAATCGTGGGCTGCGCCAAAAACGCAGATTTTGTACATCTACCTCACTCTTGAAGGCTTCTGACGCGGTTGTTTCACCCTGAAACCGCCGTGTGGCTGCTGCAAACACCGCCGGTAGGGCGTGTGTCCGGCGCCAAAGCAGATCACAGCCTGGTCGCTTGCCAACACAGTGCCATCCCCTTGGCACTGGCCCTGGTGCGATATTCGTTGGGTGGTTGATGTTTTTTGAACCACGAACGAAGCACCGGCGGTCCGCCTGAACGTTGCCCTGGCCTTTGCGCTGGGCGCACGTGCCCCTTTCAGTTGTCTTCTGAAAGGCCCCAATTCGGACTTCCATCCGCTTTTTTCGGATGTTGTGCGCTTTGCCGCACAGGAAATTGAACATGAACGACGTGAATCTGGTCGGCGGCGAAGTGCTGTCTGACGTGCAATTGCTGGACGAGCTGCATGTGCTCTCCCATCCTGACATGGCTGCGGCCCTGCAGGAACCCCCCAAACCCAATGGTTTCGAGTTGCTTGGGCTGGCCCCCGAGTTGGTCAAGGCCGTGGGTGACATGGGTTACACGGACCCCACCCAGGTGCAGCAAAAAGCCATTCCGATGGCTCTGAACACCGGCAATGGGGGCTATGCCGATCTGATGGTGTCAAGCCAGACCGGCAGTGGCAAAACCGCTGCGTTCCTGCTGCCCGTGCTGCACACGCTGCTGGCCATGCAACAAGCCGAGGTGGATGCCGAGAAGGCCGCTTACGAGCAAGCTTGTGCCGATGCCGCTGCCAAAGGTGAGCCTGCCCCCAAACGCGCCAAGCGCAAAGACCCCACCAACCCCCGCAATTTCAAACCTGCGGTGCCCGGCGCGCTGGTGGTGTGCCCCACCCGTGAGCTGGCCCAGCAAGTGGCCAACGACGCCATCGACCTGGTGCGCCACTGCCGTGGTCTGCGCATTGCCAACGTCGTGGGTGGCATGCCTTACCAACTGCAAGTGGCCAAGCTGCAAAATGCCAACCTGGTGGTGGCCACGCCCGGCCGCTTGCTGGACCTGCAACGCGGTGGCCAGTTGAAGCTGGACGAAGTCAAGTTCCTGGTGATGGACGAAGCCGACCGCATGCTCGACCTGGGCTTTGCCGACGACCTGGCCGAAATCCACCAGCTGACCAGCCAGCGCCAGCAAACCATGATGTTCAGCGCCACGTTTGCGCCCCGCATCCAGCAACTGGCCCTGCGCGTGATGCACGACAACGGTGCCAACGTGAAGAAGGTGCAAATCGACACCCCCCAGGAAAAGCACGCCAACATCACGCAAAGCCTGTTCTGGGCCGACAACGCCGAGCACAAGCGTGCCCTGCTGGACCACTGGCTGCGCGACACCAGCATCAACCAGGCTATCGTGTTTGCCAGCACCCAGATCGAGTGTGACAACCTGGCCAACGACTTGCAACAGGCCAATTTTTCGGCCGTGGCCCTGCACGGTGCCCTGAGCCAGGGCATGCGCAACCGCCGCCTGGACGCCCTGCGCGACGGCCGTGTGCAAATTTTGGTGGCCACCGATGTGGCAGCCCGTGGCATTGACGTGCCCACCATCACGCACGTGTTCAACTTCGGTTTGCCCATGAAGGCCGAGGACTACACCCACCGCATTGGCCGCACCGGCCGTGCCGGCCGTGATGGCCTGGCCATCACGTTTGCCGAGTTCCGTGACCGTCGCAAGATCGCCGACATCGAGTTCCACACCCAGCAGCAGCTGAAGGCCGAGGTCGTTCCTGGCCTGGAGCCCAAGCAGCGCGCACCCCAAACCTCGTTCGGCGGTGGCCGCGATGATCGCCGTGGTGGCTTCGGAGGGGGACGTGGTCGTCCGGCACCCCGTCGCGAGGGGGGCTACGGTGGCAACGGTCAGTTCGCCGGTTTTGGCCGGGCTGACAAGGCCCCGTTCAACCCCTCTGCGGATCGCAACGACCGTGGTCCTCGCCCTGAATTCCGCGGCGAGCGCCCTGCCTGGGGCAGCGATCAGCGTCCTGCCGCACCTCGCTTTGACGGACGTGTGGGCAATGGCCCCAGCCAAGGCCCCGATCGCGGGGGAGACCGCTTTGCCCCGCGTGGTGGGGACCGCCCCCATTTCGGGGCCGAACAGCCCCGTGGGCCAGCCCGTGGTTTTGAAGGCCGTCCCGAGCGCAATTTCGAACCCCGTGGAGAGCGTGCTGCCCCATGGGGTGGGGAGCGTGCCCCGCACGGTGGCGAGTTCAAGTCCCGTCGCCCTGCGGGTGCGGGCGAAGGGCGCCCGTTTGATGCCCGTCGCCGCAGCAACGCTCGTTGAGTGTGGCGCAGGGGGGTGAGGCCTCTGGCAAACCCACCTGACCGATGCCCTTGAACCCCCCTGACGGTGAGGCACCGTCAGGGGGGTTTTCTTTTGGGTTCAATCGACCTGTACGCTGGCCTGAGGGGGGGGCGCTTCTTTGGCAGTGCGCAATTTCAATCCTCCGGCAGAGCGCCCCTTGGCCTGACCCATCGGAGGGGCCACGCAAGAAGGGGTGAACAGCGCGAGGCGGGCCTGGAGATCGGCCTCCAGGCTGTCCTTCTCCTTGATGCGGGCTTGGTGGCGGTTGAGTGTCAGCCGGGCGGTCTCCATCAACTTGAGGTTGAGGGTGGTGTCGCTGTAGCTCAGCAGCGTTTTGACGGTGTCGGCCGGCTTGCCTGCCACCGTCAGGGCCATGGCTTCCTTGGCAATGTCGCCGATGCGTTGATAGGCGGCACGCACGGCGGCCTCATACGGCGGGTGGCGGGCTGCGGCGCTGGCCAGCAGGTCGGTGAGGCTGCTGCTGGTGCAAAAGCGCAGGGCAATGGTATCCACCCATTCATTGGCCACGTCGAGCGACATTTCCACGCGGCCGATTTCGCTGATCAGGGTCAGAAAATTGCAGGCCGCTTCCACGTCGAATGCCGGGGATTTGAGCTCTTTCGCGTGCACTTTGATGTCTTCGACCACGGCAGCCAGCTGTCGGTTGACCAGCAGCAGCAGGGTGTTGGCCACGGCCTTGAAGCGGACCAGACGGGGCGGGTTTTCCTGGCGCTCCATCAGCTTCTGAAGTTGCTCGGTGCAGCGCTTGATGCCTTGGGCATCCTTGAGCTGCAGGCGGGCAAAGGTGAGCAGCATCAGTGCCTGCGGGTCGTAGAGTTTGGATGTCAACCCCAGCAACGTGGCGCGGTCCAGGGCGCGCGCCGCTTCGGAAAAGTCGCCTTGGTAGTAGGCCAGCATGCCGTATCGCTGCAAGCGATCCACCGAGCCCGGGGTGATCTCTGCGGCACGGCGGGCGGCATCCAGGGCCGTAGCCGTTTGGCTGTGGTCCAGGTGCAAGCGCATCAGCACGTCGTAGGTGTCGGCGTAGGCGGGTTGGTCTTTGGCCAGCGATTCCAGTGTTTCGAGGGCATCGTTGACTTTGCCCGCTTCCAGTTGCGACCGCGCCACACCCAGGCGGGCCCAGGGCTGTGGTTGCTGGGCCGCGATGCTGCGGTACATCTCACCGGCTTCCTCAGGCTTGCCTTCCCGCATCAGCAACTCGGCTGCCACACGCCCGGCGTACATCCAGTAGTCGCCGTGTGCGTGGTAGCGTTCGCGGCAGTAACCGATGGCGGTGGGAAAGTCACCCACTTCGATGGCTTCGAAAATGTCAGCGAGCACCACCTTGCGGCGGTGGGCGTGTTTGAGCCTTTCCAGCAAGCCACTGGCGGTGTGGGGTTTGAGCAGGTAGCTGTCCAATGCCGATTCTGCGGCTTCCGATACCTGGGCATAAGTGGCTTCGGCGGTCAGCATCACGAAAACCGTGCCGTAGGGCAGGATTTGGGTTCTGCGCAGGTCGTCCAGCAGCTCCTGACCGGTGTACTCGGTGCCCGCGAACCGCTGTTCGCACAGCACGATCTCAAAGGGCTTCAACTCCAGTTTGCCCCGTGCCTCAATGGGACGGCTGGCGGTTTCCACCGCCGTCAGGCCAAACTCGCGCAGTTGCTGAACGATGACGCCGCGTGACGTGGCGTTGCTGTCCACCACCAAGGCGGTGCAGTCAATCAGTTCGATGTCGCGTTTCTTCTTTCGGTTCATGGCAGGGGGCGTTTCGTCAGGCCGTGGTGAGTTGACGCTCGTACCTTAACCGAAGCGGAAATCTTTGCACACGCCCGCCGCGTCAGGACATGCCGTTGCGGCTGGCCAGTTCCACGAACAGGCCGGAGTGGTCCAGGTTGCCCAGGCCATGTTCGGTGGCTTGCTCGAACAGTTGTGCAAACAGCTCGGTGATGGGGGCTTCGAAGCCGGTTTCCTCGGCCGTTGCCATGGCGTTGCGCAGGTCTTTCAGTTGCACGGTCACGGCGGCGCGTTTGGCAAAGTCGCGCTCCACCATGCGTTGGCCGTGCACCTGAAGGATGCGGCTGTCGGCGAAACCACCCGCGATGGCCTCGCGCACTTTGGCCATGTCGGCCCCACCCCTGGCCGCGAAGAGCAGCGCTTCGGCCACCGCTCCGATGGTGATGCCCACAATCATCTGGTTGGCCAGTTTGGCCAGTTGCCCAGACCCCATGGGGCCGACATGGGTGGGCCGTCCCAGCACCTGGAGCAGGGGACACACGCGTTCAAAGTCGGGGGCCCGGCCGCCGACCATGATGGCCAGGGTGCCCGCCTCCGCTCCCACGGTGCCACCAGACACCGGGGCGTCCAGACAGTCCACCCTCAGCGCAGCCAGCCGCGCGGCATGGTCACGCGCCTGGCGGGGTTGGATGGACGACATGTCCACCACCAGCGTGCCAGGGCGCAGGGCTTGCACCGTGCCTTGACGAAACAGCACGTCTTCCACCGCCGGGCCGTCCTGCAGCATGGTGATGACGGTGCTGGCGTCACGCACCGCGTCGCCGGGTGTGGCGAAGGCTGTGGCCCCGTGGGACTGCAAGGCCTGAGCCTTGGCGGGTGTCCGATTCCACACATGGACGCGGTGGCCCGCCTCGCACAGGCGGCGGGCCATCGGCGCCCCCATGAGGCCAATGCCCAACACCGCCACAGTGGCATTGGAAGGGGATGGGTTTGTTTCCATATTGATAGCTTTGATCGTTGGACAGAATTGCCTAAAAGGACAATTTTTATGATTTTTCTTCAGGACCGATCCTGGCCGACTCCGTGTCGTCTCCAGCGTTGCGCAACAGGCGCGCCAGGTTGGCGCTGGCCTGTGTGCCGTGGGTCAGCATCAGCCTGCCGGCGGTGTCCTCATCGCCTCGGGCGATGGCGTCGCACAGGGCGGCGTGCTCGTCCCAGGCGCTGGTCCGCAGCGTCGAGTGTTGGAGGACGGCTCCCATGGCGCGGCGGATGTGGTGCCAGTGCAGCAGCGCGCTGGCTTCGATCAGCGGGTTGCCGCTGGCTTGGTAGATCGCACGGTGGTAGGCCAGATCGGCATCGATCATGGCTTTGACGTGGCCTTCGGCCGCGGCCTGGCGACCAGCGGCAATCAGTGTGGTGGGGATCCGCGCCCGCCGACGCGCTGCCAATCGGGCGGCCTGGGCATCGAGTGCGCTGCGGACCTCGTACACCTGGGTGACGGTGGTGGCGTCAATCGGGGTGACGATGACCCCTCGGCCCTTTTGGCCCTGGGGCCCCAGGGCATCTTGCACCAGTCCATCGGACCGCAGCTGCCGCAGTGCTTGCAGCACGGGCTGGCGGGAGACGGCGAGCCGTTCGGCCACTTCTTCCTGGGTGAGGCGGGTGCCCGGCGCCATGCTGCCGTCGCTGATGGCGTCGAGCAGCTTGCGGTAAACCTGTTCCACCAGATCGGGAGGGGTGTCGA
>Ga0209066_10002232_pt1 | contig 23950 bp, 21 predicted proteins | sample All_14_2_FD_187198 | JGI IMG/M metagenome (GOLD analysis project Ga0209066, IMG submission 187198) | Freshwater microbial communities in response to fracking from Pennsylvania, USA - Allegheny Zone_MetaG_DW_15 (SPAdes) (version 2) ... | reverse complement strand
AGCCGATCATCACCTTCTTCTCGGCGTCGACCGCCTGAATGCAGCGGCGCACCAGGTGCTGCGCTTCCGATCCCGATACGCGCGTGTCGAAACGCACATACGAGACGTCATCGCTGGGACCGTTCAGGGCTGCGATGTCGCAGGCCAGGAACGCATCGCCTTTCTTGGGCTTCACTTCGCGGATGCGATTGAGGTACCCGAGGCCGGTGATGTGCAGATCGAAGTAGGATTTTTCGTTGGAAGTGGTCATGGTGAATCTCCTGGGAACAATGAGGCGGAGACACACCCGACCCAAGGCGGGGAAGGTGTGGAACCCCCGCGTGGGTTGATGGAACAGCTTGGTGGCATCGCCATCGAGAACCGATGGCCGTTCGCGCATGGATGCCGGTGCGAACTGGGGTGATCAACGCGGTCGGAACCGCGTCGCAGCCTTGAAGATCGTGGCTGCCTGGGCATGTCGCTGACGGACGTCAGCGGAACATGGCCGGAAGCGTGGCGCCGGGATGGCGCGCAGGCGAGCGGCAATCGGCACTCGCGGCTGTCCACATTGCCGGGAAGAAAGAGGCCCCCGGAGCGGGGGCCAGGGATGGGCGGTCAGTTGCCGCTGGGCGTGGAAGGAACCGCCTGCAGCGACAGGTGTGTCGCGGTGGCGGACACGTCGAGGTCGTCCTCGCTGTGCAGGATGCGCGCAAACACGCCCTCCTGCGGATCGAAGAACTCGCCGAAGTCGTCGCCACCGAACTCGGCGCGCGCCAGCTCCCACCAGTCATCGAACGCATCGACATCCGGGTTGCAGCCGGCGGCATAGGCGATGGTCTTCTGGCGACCATCGGGTCGGCGCTCGCCGCGCTCGGCCAGGAAGTACACGCCCTGATCCTTGACCAGGATGACGCGGCACTGATTCGCCACCGCTTCGGCGAGCACGGGCCGCAGCTCCGCGCCTTTGAATCGAACAGTCATGGGTGTGATCTCCAGGGAGGCAGGAAGAGAGGCTTCCCGCCGCGAAGGCGGGAAGCTGCTGGGAGGTCAGTGCCGGACAGCCTTGCGACCCGACAGGCACTGCACGCGGATGCGTCTCCAGCTCCCGTCGTCGATCAGCCGTTCCAGCGTCTCGCCGAGGGTGTCGAAGAACACCTCATCGACCCGTTCGATCAGATCGCCGTCGCGGTGCAGCTCCACCGCGTAGAGGTCGAGGCCACGCTCATACAGCACGGTGACGCGACCCTGGAACTTCATCGTGGCGACGGTGAAGCCGATGGCCGGCGGCGTGCGGATGATGTCGGCGGGCAGCGGATCGACCCAGGTGATGTCCCGCGCACCGGCATCCACCAGCATGTGGGTGATGCGCCGGAAACCATCGGGAGCGGGCAACTGCTCCAGTTGGTCGATCAGTTCCTGCAGCTCGGGGCAGCGCGGCTCGGGAATCGGCAGCTTCGCCGGTGCGGACCCGAGCACGAACCGCTTCACCGTGTAGGGCTGGCCGTCGGCGGTGAACTCGGTCTGCTCCTCGGGCGTGTCCGCCCGCTGACCGTCGAAGCGGCGTCTGACATAGGGTTCGACCTGCACCTTGGCGCCCTCGTCGGGCACTTCGGTCACGAGCGTGCGATCAAGCACCGCGAACTCGGCCCGTCCCGTCTTGACGACGATGGCCTCGTCGGTGGTGGCGATGACCTTGCCCTCGAAAGGCTTCGGGTCGATGTGAAAGCCCAGCGTCGAAACCTTGGGCTGACCGTCGAAGAAGTTGAACTTGAACGAACGGACGTTGGAAGGCACATGACCGACAACGAGCGTCGGCATCTGTGCGCGGATGGCTTGCGTATCCATGGGGAGACTCCTTGTGGCAACCAAGGGACTCCCGCCCGCAAGGGAGGTCGGTCCCTTGAGGGTGAGGTGGATGGACGCGGTATGCGTCCGGCGAAAGAAACGACCAGCACGGCGAACCGCGCCGCAGTCTCGAAGGTCTCGACTGCCTGGGCATGCTGCCGGCAACGCCAGCGAACATGCGGCCAGCGTGCGGCACATGGCGGCGGCCGTCCGCCTGGAATCGGCAACGCGCCGGCACCGCGTTCCGCGGAAAAGAAGAGCCCCGCACGGGGCTCAAGAGGGGGTTACTCGTCGTCGTAGGGCGTCAGCCCGTCCAGCACGGGCGCGTCGGCATCGAACACCAACATGCGAACGTCGGCGAGCGCAGCCAGGTGCAACACTTCCACAAGGGACTCCGGCACGCCCTTGGCCCGGTGCTCCTGCCGCAGCTCTTCGGCGGTGATGCCCTCGACATGCTGCAGGTTCGCATCCGTCCAGGGGGTGGCGATCAACTTCACGCCGATCGCGGGGCTGTACGGGATGCGGAAGGCGACGAACAGAAAACCGCTCGGCGTGGCGATGTCGGCCAGGTTGGCCAGATAGCGGCCGGCCTCCTCGGTGATGTGCGCCGAGCTGATTTCCCAGGCACGGCTGTAGAAGCCGGTCTCGAAGCGCAGGCGCCGCACCACCTCGCGCGCGGCTTCCTCGGAATAGGTATCGCCGACGTGCAGCGATTTGCCGGCTTCTTCGGCCATCACGGCGTAGACGAGGTTTCGGGCGATGCCGTGGCTGGGGCATTGCGCGTCCAGCTCGGGCGGCACGTTCTGGCCTTCCGTGATCAGCGCGAAGTCGTCGCAGAAGACGCAGGCATGGCGCTCGACCTGGCTGTCCGGCAGGTGCGACTGCGAGACGTGCAGCGGGAGGTAGCTCAGCGGGCAGTCGTCATCGTAGGAAATCGCCAGCAGCCGCTGCACGGACAGGCCATCGTAGCCGCGGACGAAGGGGTTTTTGGAATGGGACATGGGATTCCTCCAGCAGAGGATGGCCGAGGCAATCCCCTGCCGGGGATTGAACCCCAGCGAGTGGATGAAGTGGCAGCCGGTCAGCCGGCCGCGGCGTCGGGCCGCCCTGGTGGCGGGCGGTGCAGGTCAGTGGAAGATGCTGATTCGGGACATGGCCGCTCCTGCGAAAGGAAGGAGGGACATGGCCCCGAACGGGGACGCATGTCCCTCGTGGGGTGGGATGAAAAGACGGCGGGTTGCCAGGCGCGGCTCACCAGCCGTTGTAGTGCAGCGTGAGGTCGGCGATGACCTGGCGCCGTTCCAGATCGAGGCCACCGAAGTCGGACAGCCCCTCGAAGCCGCAACGCTTGAGCATCGCGCCGCCCTCGCGGGAGTTGTAGAAGCTCACCATCGCGGACAGGAACATGCGTTGACCGCTGCTCAGCACGCCCAAGGCGTCGTTGAGCATCAGCATGTTGGGCCGCAGGTCCCACTTGGTGGTGGCACGCTGCAGACCTTCGCGTGTGCCGTCGCCGAACCACTCGTGACCGGCGATCTGCGCGCCGCGCTTCCAGGCCTCGAAGAAGGCCTGCGGTGCGGCGTTGAAGTGCGCCTGTTCCAGCGCCATCTGATCGAGCACGTCTTCGGGTAAAGACAGATTCATGAGAGAACTCCTTGAAGGGTGGGAATCAGGGGTGAGCGCGCTGTGTCCAGGCATGGGTATCCAGGGCGCGCTGTGCTGCGAGGTGGTTCGGGAAATACTCGACGGACTCCCGCGATACCGGGCCTTCGTCGTCTTGTGTGCCGATGTAGTGGCCGGCCGCGCTGCGCAGCACCTGTAGCGGCAAACGCTTGCCGGTCCAGGTCAGCGCCAGCGCACCACTGCGCACTGCGGTTGCAGAGGAAGATGCGGAAGGTTCAGACATGCCGTGCTCCTTGGTGGGTCGGGGAGCACGCATCCCGCAGGGGATGGGGTTCCCCTCGGGTGGTTGAGAAAAGTGCATCGTCGCCAGGCCGGCGAGCGTCCGCGGTGGGCGATGCGAAGCGGACTGGTTCGGTCAACGCGGCGAACCGCGTTGCAGTCTTGAAGACCGAGACTGCCAGGGCATGCCGCTGACGACTGTCAGCAACGCATGGCGTGAGGATGGGCGCGAAGCATGGCTGCCGTCGCAGGGAAAACCGAATCGCGGACGGCCCGCTTTAGGGCAATGGCCGGCGTCACGGGACAAGGCAAAGACCAGGGCGCCGAAGGCCACGCGGGCCTTCGGCTGGAGAGGAAGGAAAACCACCTGTGGGCTGCGTCAGCGCGGGCCGTCGTCAAAGCCGTTCGCTGCGTCAGCAATCGCACCCGGCCCGTTTCGTGGCTGGGGCCGGAAACCTTTGGCACGCATACGCGCACAAAGGGAGCCCGTTGTTCCGCCGGCGGGCACCGGCACGGAATACCCTCGGCCCAAGGGGCCTCCTCACGGCTCGCGCGGCGGCAAGGCGTCAGGAAGCCCCTCATGACCGAGGCAAGGCACACCGATCAAGGGAATGGCGGCGGGCGCGATTCGTGGAGCAATGACCTTCTCGCCCCGTCGCCCGATGGTGGGCAGACGGGGCGCGCACACCGTTGCAGAAGGAGACGCGCGCTTTGGAGTCCCGCGCGGTGCGGGACGTTTGCCTCGCCGCCAGTGAAGGGCCGGCGCGGCAGGGGGAAGCGAGGATCAGGACGCCTTGGAGGCAGCGCGCCGCTTGCGCGGTGCGCTGCGCCGACCCGTCGGGGACTCGATCGGCAACGTGCCCTTGCAGTCCGGGTAGCGCGAGCAGGACCAGAACGCGCCGCTCTTGCCCGTGCGCTGCTGCATCGGTGCGCCGCACTGCGGGCAGGCCGGCGCCGGCGGCAGCTTGAGCGAGAGCGTTGCGCCGCGGTACTGCTGCACGAGCTGGCCGACCCACACGGACTGCTTCTCGATAAAGGTGTCCAGCGCCATCTGGCCGGCCTCGATCATGTCGAGCGCCTGCTCCCACACCGCCGTGGTGCCGGGGTCGGCGATGGCCGAGGGCACCGCGTCGATGAGCGTGAATGCCGCGTCGGAAGAGCGGACGGCGCGGCCTTTCTTGACCAGGTAGCCGCGACCGATCAGACCGTTGATGATGTTGGCGCGTGTCGCCTCGGTGCCGATGCCGGTGGTATCTCGCAGCTTCTGTTTCAGCCGCGGGTCGGTCACGAGCTTGGCGACGGTCTTCATGGCCTTGATCAGCTCGCCCTGCGTGTAGGGTTTGGGCGGCAGCGTCTTCAGCGCCTTGAGATCCACCTTTCCGACCGGGCAGGACAGGCCCGCATGCAGGGCGGGCAGCACCTGGCTGCGCTGCGCATCCTCGCCATCGGCATCGTCCGGCCCCAGCGTCGCCAGCACCTCACGCCAGCCGGTGACGGCGATCTGCTTGCCCACGGCCGCCAGCGACTGACTGCCGCACGAGAACCGCGCCACCGTCCGGTCGAACTCATGGTGCGGGAGGAACTGCGCGAGGTAATGGTCGCGGATCAGCCGGTAGACGGCCAGTTCCTTCTCGTTCATGGCCGACAGGTTGGCGGGCTCCAGCGTCGGGATGATGCCGTGGTGAGCCGACACCTTGCCGTCGTTCCATGCACGCGAGCGCTGTTGGCGATCCAGGCGCTCGATCAGCGGCCGCAGGCTGGGGTCGGTCTTGACCAGGCTGTCGAGTACGGTCGGTACCTCAGCCAGCATGCTCTCGGGCAGGTAGCCCGAATCCGAGCGCGGATACGTTGTCGCCTTGTGCGTCTCGTACAGCGCCTGGGCAATGTCCAGCGTCTCCTGCACGTCGAGGCCCAACTGCTTGGAGCACACCTCCTGCAGCGTGCCCAGGTCGAACGGCAGCGGCGGCCCTTCGCGCACGCGCTCGGTTTCTACCGACAGCACCTGGGCGGAGTCGGTCGTCCGCAAGCGCTCGGCGGCCTGCTGCGCCACCGGCTGTTGCAGGCAGCGGCCCGCATCGTCGGCGCTGCCTTGCGGCGGCGTCCAGCTTGCGACGAAGGACTGGCCTGCATGCGAAAGCGCAACCTCGATGGCCCAGAACGGTACGCAGACGAATCGCGCGATCTCGCGATCACGATCGACGACCAGCTTCAGCGTCGGCGTCTGCACGCGCCCCACCGACAGCACGCCAGTGTAGCCGGCTTGCCGACCTAGAAGCGTGAACAAGCGGCTCAGGTTCATCCCGATCAGCCAGTCGGCGCGCGATCGGGCGAGTGCGGAGAAATACAGCGGCAGCGTCTCGGCGGACGGCTTGAGTGCACCCAGTGCCTTGCGGATCGACGCATCGTTGAGCGCCGACAGCCACAGACGCTGAATCGGCCCGCAGTAGCCGCATAGCTCGATGATCTCGCGGGCGATCATCTCGCCCTCGCGGTCGGCGTCGGTCGCAATCACCAGCTCGCCCGCCTTGGCGACGAGCTGCTGCACGACCTTGAATTGCGCTGCGGTCGCCGCCTTGGGCTCGACACGCCAACGCTCAGGAAGAATGGGCAGTTGCTCGATGGCCCAGCGCTTGTATTGCTCGCCGTAGCCTTCGGGCGGAACCGCCTCCACCAGATGACCGATGCACCAGGTCACGACGACACCCGCGCCGCTGTAGCAGCCGTTGCCGCGTTGGCCGGCGCCCAGCACACGGGCGATGTCCTTGCCCTGGGAGGGCTTCTCGCACAGAAACACGCGCATGAAGCCTCCTGGGTGTGCGTGACGGTCATCGAATGGACGTCAGCATTCCCGGCCGACGTGTGCGCGGCAGCAAACAAAATGGAAACGGAGGACACCAGGTTGTGCTGGTGCAGAACGCGGGCGGCAGATGCGCTGGCGCAAGGGAAGCGGGTGCGGGCTGCTACAGCCGCTTCCTGGGGGACGGGGGATCGCGTGGCCGGACAGACCTCGTCGGCATTCGGATTGCGGGAGATGGCCTTCAGGGGTAGCATCCATAGTCAGGCGCCCGCCCAAGCTCTGGACAGCTTGAAACAGGCATTCGCAGCTCCCCGCAGTACCCCTCGCTTTCAATCATCCGGAGTACCGGCTGTTCGACAGCGACAAAACGTCCAGCGCTCGAACAGTAGCGGAGTATTCCGATGAGCAACTATGTACGTTCAGCCGCCTTCGCGGCTTCCCGGGTCCTTGCTGCGCAAGGCTTGACGGTCAAGCGTTCCCACCTCTCCGAGGTCATTGCCGCGTTGCTGGGATACCGCACGCACGCGGCACTGTCCGTTGAGGAGGCGGATCCCAAGCTCGACTACCACCTGGAGGATGCCGAGATCCTCGTGCTCAACCTGCCGATGGGCGAGAGGCGGGCCGCGGAACTCGGCCTTGCAGCGGCGGGCGCGGCACCGTCGGCCGTCACCACGGCTTGCGTCGAGGCGTTGAAGGCCAGCGCCGGCTCCACGGACGTGTACGTCAGTGTGGCCGACTTCTACGACTTGCATGCCCGCCAGGCATTGGCCGAAACGATCTACAACGCCGATGATGTGGCCGGTGCGATGGCTGAGAGCAATGCCTCGTTCCCCGACGAGCCCGATATGGACATCGAGTGCCCCCCGACGACGGACCTGTGGGCGGCGGTCGACGAATGGACGATCGAGGCCGACGGCACCATGACGGGCGAATACGACCCCGAAGGTGATCGCATGTTCAATGGGGACACGCTGAACTGCCGTGGCTGGCTGATCTACCGCAAGGCAGGTCGCGCCGGGCTGGTGTTCATCGAGGGCGATGGAACGGGTGGAGCCGACGACAGTTGGCGTGACCTGGATCGCGATGACGAATGGGCGTATCAGCAGAGCTTGGGCAGCAATCCGGCGAACTGATGAAGCGACAAGCTCCGGCGGCAGTGGAAACTGCCGCCAGTCTTTGTTCTGCGGTTCGTCACACCGAGATAACTACCTTGGTACGAGATGGTTCTTGAGTAGGAACCAGCACATGTTGAGCGCGAAGGAACGGCCAAGGCGCGTCATCTGACCTTCCGGGATGCCAACAGGGCGATGCGCGCCTGGGCTCAGAAAGCCGAACACGCCAGCAAGTCCTTTCTCCTCCTCAGTCGTGAACTCGTCGCATCCAAGCCAGGACTCCAGGGAAACAAGACCGCTGCAGGTAACTGCGCTATAACCGCGATAGCGAATAATCGATGCGGGGACGGAGGATATATGCGCGTCAGGCGTTTGAAGATTGAAAACTTCCGATGCGTCTCTCAAGGGAGTGTTGATTTTGCTGGGCACACACTTCTGGTCGGAGGCAACAACATTGGGAAGTCAACGGTGTGCGAGGCTCTTGATCTCGTCCTCGGTCCTGAGCGCATATTCCGCAGGCCTGTCGTTGACGAGCATGACTTTCATTGTGGCCGCTATCTGAATGCGGAAGGCGCGCCGGTTGAAATTCGCATTGAGGCGATCCTGGTCGATCTTTCCGAAGAGGCGCAGCGGCGCTTTGGTGGCCATCTCCGCAGGTGGGACGACTTGGCGGGTACGTTCATAGACGAGGAGCAGGATGGTCTTGGAAAGGCCGATGGTCCGGCAGTGATCTGGGCTCTACCACTTCTGTTTGTCGGTCGGTACGACCCGGAAGAGGACGATTTCGTCGGCAACACATTCTTCGACCATCCAACCAAAGAGGTCGATGCTCTCGACGAAGAAACCGAGGTCAAGCTCGGTCAGGGCCGTGTTCCGTTCACGCGTGTGCACAAGCGCCTTTGCGGCTTTGTGTTTTTGCGGACGTTGCGGACCGGTTCACGCGCTCTCAGCCTGCAGCGCGGTTCGTTGCTCGATTCCGTATTGAAGCTGGGCGGCGCCGGTGCCGTCGAGATGTGGCGGGACACTCTGGCCAGACTACAAGCGCTTGACCCGGCAATCGGCGAGATCGAGCAACTGAAGCATATCCGCTCAGAGTTACGATCCCGGATGGGACGCTTCGTCAACTTGGCGCCTGGTGACGATGCGACGGCCTTCTTTGCTTCGGACCTGACGCGCGAGCATCTCCGGGAAGTCGTGCGGCTGTTTATCGCAGCTCAACCTGGTCAGCATCTCGTACCGTTCGGTCGGCTGGGTACTGGTTCAATCAACCTGCTGGTCTTCGCTCTCCTGACCTTCATTGCCGAATTGAAGGACAAGCAATCGGTGATCTTCGCGATGGAGGAGCCGGAAATTGCGCTCCCGCCACACACGCAGCGCCGGGTGACGCGGTTCGTGCTCGCGGAAATGGGGCAATCGATTGTCACTTCGCATTCACCCTACGTGATCGAACAGTTCGATCATGAGCAGATTGTCATCCTGAACCGCAACGAGACCGGCGCTCTGACAGGCCAGCCGATCGATGGCCAGGCGATTAAGTCCAAGACGTTCCGCGTCGAACGGCGTCAATTCGCCGAGGCAATTCTGAGCCGGGCGGTGCTGGTCGTGGAGGGATCGACGGAGGCAGCCCTATTTCCGGTAGCTTCGTCGATCATGGAGGCGTCCCTCAATCCGGAGGACTACACCCACCTCGATCTGGCTGGCGTCAGCATTTTCAATGCCGGCGGGGATGGCTCGGTACCGCGTCATGGTCCGGTGTTTTCGGCGCTCGGAAAGCTCGCCTTCGGTTTCTACGACAAACCCAACGCCCCGCTGAACCAGGATGCGATGGACAAGCTGAAGAGCTATACGCAGGTTTGGGAGTCCCCCGAGAAGGGCATTGAGGAGCTGCTCGTAAAGGAGACGCCCATCGCAGTTGTGAGGCGGTTTCTCAATGAGGTGAAGGATCGACCCGACTATCCCAGTGTCGGCGTCTATGATCCGGCGGCGGGCGATGGTGAGGTAACTGCATTGGCGACGAAGGTTTTGAAGGCGCGCAAGGGCGACGCTTACGGCTATGCCGCCATGATGATCAGCCAGTGCCAGCACGCCGACCAGCTACCGGCGACGATCCGAGAAATCCTTGAAACCATCCACAAGGCGCTGAGCGCCGTTTCCGAAGATGTCGCAGCACCGCCGCCGGACGACTTGGAGGATCTCTTCTAATGAAGCTGGAGCTGTGCGAAAAACGCAAGGCGGTCATCGCACAAGGCGGACACCTTTTGGTCCTCGGCGGGCCCGGCTCCGGCAAGACCACGATCGCCCTGCTGAAGGCTCAGCGCCAGTCTGCGACGCTCAAGCCAGGACAGGGAATCCTCTTTCTCAGCTTCTCGCGCGCTGCCATCCGCCAGGTTCTCCTGCGCTGCAAGGAGATCCTGACGCCAGCCGAACGGCGGGCCGTCACCGTCCAGACCTATCACGCCTTTTGCATGGAGATTCTGGAAGCCCACGGCCGCCTCCTGCACGGCCGGCCGATCCGCTTTCTCTACCCCGGGGAGGAACGTCTTCAGAAATCGGCGTTCGATGGGGATTGGATGGTCGAGCGACGACGTCTGGCATCGGAGCAAGGGCTCTACTGCTTCGATCTCTTCGCAGCGGGCGCGGCAGACCTACTGGAGGGATGCGCGGCGCTGCGCGAGCTCATTGCCGATCGGTTTCCGATGATCATCGTCGACGAGTTCCAGGACACCGACGACAACCAGTGGCGGATCGTTCGCGCTCTGGCTGAAGTCACGGACGTGTTCTGCCTTGCCGATCCAGAACAGCGGATCTTTGATTACCGGGATGATATCGATCCGCGCCGGCTGGATATTCTCCGAGAGGATATCCAGGTCACCGAGTTCGATCTGGGCGGGGAAAACCACAGAAGCCCAAACGCGGGAATCCTTCAGTTCGCCGACGCAGTACTGCACAACCACAGTCCGCTGCCGGCCACCCCAGACATCAAACAGGTTTCGTACTGGCAGAACACGTTTGCCGCAACGGTCCATGCAGCGGTGATATGGACCTTCAGCGCGTTGCGGAAGAAGGGGGTCGAGCATCCGAGCGTGGCGGTGCTGTCGAGAAGCAATTCGCTCATCGCCGACCTTTCGGTGATCCTGTCGGAGACGCACACTTACAACAAGCAGACCCTACCCGTCATCGAACATGATGTCGTTTGGGATGCTGAGCTTTCCGCGGCGGCGGCGGTGGTCGTGGCGTCAATCCTAGAATGGCCGACCGGCCCGGCCGAAGAGACCCTTGCGCGGACGCTCCGGGTCATTGCTGGATATTACAAGCTGAAGAACGCGGAGGAGCCGACCAACGCCGCGGCGGAGCACGCACGTAAGTATGACGAGGCGGCAGCCAAGGTGGCGACGGGCGAAGGACCGCGCATCAATGCCGCGAAAGCCCTCGTCGCGGTCTACAAGGCTGGCATCGATCTGGTCGGAGAACCTGTCGCGGACTGGAAAGCGGCGCGCTGGGTGCTTCACGATATTCCAGCGCTGAATGAGCTGTTCCGCGAGGCCCGGCTAGTGCGGCTGTTCAGGGCGACCGACGCTCTGGCCTCCGGACTCGGCGAGCGTTGGCTCGCCTTGAGCAGCTATGCAGGTGCGAGCGAACTAGTCAAACGTATCCTCGAGCAGGAGCGGCTCGTGGCAGCCGAGCGCGACCCCCAAGGCTGCATCCTGATGAATATGCACAAGGCCAAGGGAAAGGAGTTCGATGGGGTCGTTCTCGTGGAAGGCGCTTTCAAGTCGAGCTTCTTCGATGAGAGGAATGAGCAGCCGCCGTTTGAACGTAGCCGCCGGCTGCTGCGGGTCGGCCTGACGCGGGCTAGGACGCTAGTGACGATCGTGCGACCGCAGAATGCCCGGCCGCTGGTCGATTGAGCGGATCGGTGGCCAGTCTGACGAACAAGGCGACCGATGACGCGACCGTCCTCGTCATCAAGCTGAACGGGAACAGCCGTGGGGATCCTGCTTGGCTGGTCAGGATTGCGGCGCACCACTATCAGATGCAGAGGGCTTCGCACCCAACGTCACCGCCTCAATGCGATACGGCAGAATGCCCACGCGCCGCGCTTCGATCTTGAAGGTCACCCGTTCGTTCTCGTCGGCGTCCTCCCATTCGTCGCGCACGGTGCGGCCCTCGACCAGCACCCGCATACCTTTCTGGTACAGCGTCTTCCAGTGCTCGGCGTCGCGGTGCCACAGCTCCACGGGCGCCCAGAAGCCGCCGCGATCTTCGTACTCGCCGTCCTTCTTCGGGATCGGGTTGTCGAAGTAGACGTTCAGGCGAAGCAGCCGGCGCGGCTCGTCGTTGCCGTTCGGAAATTCGCGGTAGTCCGGCGCAGAACCGATGTTGCCCTCGCCGACGAAGTGCGTGCTCATGGTGACTCCTTGGTGGTGGGTGGAACGGACGCGGTATGCCCGTGGACGCGCCGCAGGTAAGCCGCTTCGGCCTGCGCGGCCTTGTTGGCGCATTCCAGGGCTTGGCGAGCGATGCTGTGGGTCAGGCTGATCTGCATGTTCAGCACGATGCGCTGCAGTTCGATCGCGTACAGCTCGTCGATCAGCGAGGCCGGCGTCGCGGGGTTGGCCAGCAGGGCCTCCCACAACGCCACGCCCATGGAGGAACGGTCGAGGTTGCGCCAGCGCAGGAAGGTCGTCCCTGCACCAGTGGCCTGCTGGGCCAGTTGCACGTCGAGCAGGCTGAAGGGGTAGGCGCGCGCCTGGGGCAGCACGCGCCGCTGCGCCAGGCCAATCACGTCGTCGCGCAGCGCTGCGCACTGGTTGGCCCAGGTCTCCAGACTCCCCTTACCCTTAAAAGGCTGTAAAAGGCCTTTTAGGTAGCCTGCGTGTTCCAGCCGCTGGAAGTCCGCCTGTTCCAGCGCCACGAAGCGCGTGGAGTGGCTGATAGGGGGCGATGCTGTCATGCGCCAGCACCCTCATCGCCCGCAGCACCATCGGCTGCGCCACCCGTGGGAGCGTGCGCATCGGGCACGATGGCAGGCGCAGCAGGCGGCGTGCTGGGCTTGGTTGTCCGCCGCGCGATCGGTGGCGCAAAGCGCGAACGGCGCGTGCCTTCGAGCACATCCAGCGGCAGCTCGCCGAATTTCTCCAACGCCGCCCGCGCCGCCGCGTTCTTCGCCGCGAAGTCGTCGCGCGTCGTGCCCGAGTAGCGGTACTGCTGGGCCAGCGAGAACAGGCTGCGCAGCGCGTGCGCACCATCATTGAGCCAGCGCTCCAAGGTGCTGCGGTCGATCAGCGCCGTGTGGTGCGCCAGGATGAGTTTGCGTGCCAGGTCGTCGTAGTCGGCCAGCAGATACACCGCCATGAAGCCGAGCTGGGCGTTCACGAACAGCGGCAGCTTCACCGGCTGCACGTTCATGTTCTCGCCCAGCGACAGCGCCGCTGGCACGTCGGCCAAGGCCTGATCCACCTGTTCGCGCAGGGTCTGCAGACGGGTCTTGGTGTCGGCGAGCTTGTCCTCGATCCGCAACATCCACCAGTCCGAGTACGGGTCGTCCTGCTCGGCGCCGCGCTTCATTTTGTTCATGGCGCCGATGAAGCCGTTGAGACCGATGATGCCTGGGCGCCCCTCGGTCGGCGCGCGGCCGTGCCAGATGCGCGAAGCGTGGTGCGTGTGCAGCGTCAGCGACATCGCGCTGCGCAGCGATCCGAGATTCAGTTGCAGGGGTTCTGTGCGTTCGTTGGCCATGGGAGCGACTCGCGGTGAAGGGGCGAGTCGCCAGCATCGGCATCGGCCGGAAGGCCGTCAGTCAACAAACCGCAGCCCATGCGCGCCCGGTTTGTTCCGCACGGAAGGCTGTGTGTGCCGGCTATCCCCTGGGGATAGGTCTTGAGCCACCAATGCTTGATGTCGGGGCTTGAACCATGACAATGACCGGGGGCGCATCGCACCTGGGGTTGCTGCGCAGAAGAACGAGGGGAAAACATGCAGGATGGGAAAGCCGTTCAGTTGCTGTTGAACGAGGAAGAGCACGGGCACGGCCACGTGGTCGAGAAGCTGCTGAAGCGGGCGGAACGCCTGGAATGCCTGGTGGCCTTCGCGAAGACCTCGGCCCTCGGCGACTTGTTGAAGCCCTTGCGCAAGGCGCTGGAAAGCGGATTGAAGGCCAGGTTTGCGATAGGTCTGGACTTCTACCTGACCGAACCCGAAGCACTCCGACAGCTCTTTGCGCTCGCCGAGAAGCACGCGCTCGTCCTGTACCTCAGCAACGCCAGCGACACCTTCCACCCGAAGATCTACGCCTTCCAGAATGGCAAGCAATGCTCGGTGATCGTCGGCTCGGCCAACCTCACCCACGGAGGCTTCTACGGAAACTACGAGGCATCGGCCCTCATCGACGACGCGAGCGGCGCGCTGATGGCATCTGTCACGCGACACCTCGATGCGCTGGTCGCGGACAGGATTCTCGTGCCAGCGACCAAGCCCCGGATTGATGCCTACGAGCGGGAATACATCATCCACGACACTTGCCGGAAGGTGGCCAAGAAGCGCGCGCAGAAGGCGAGCCGAACCGAGGGGCCGGACTTCACGATCCTGGCCGACCTCCTGGAGCTGATGAAAAGCGACGATTCAGCGCATGGATTCACTGCGCAGAAGAACGGCCGCAAGGGAAACCTGCGCCAGGCAAGGCGCAGGCTGGCAGAGCTGGCGGCCCTGAGCAGCAATGCCAGGCGGGACTTTCCGAGTAACTACGACGCGCTGATCGGCCTGTTCCATTCCGGCGGGCTGCACCGCGGCAAGAGCCGGATCGCCAACCACCCAGGGCAGTTCGTGGCCGCAGTGGCGGACATCCTTGACCGGCGAAACCTTTCGCCTGCCGAAGCGTTTACCGTTCTACATCGACATTTCGGCGCCATCACCGGAGCAGGCATCAACCTGCTGACTGAGATTCTGCACGCGCTGGACAACAAGCGGTTCGCCGTGATGAACCAGAACGCGGTGTCGGGACTGGCGCTCGCCGGCATCCGGGACTACCCACTGCATCCAACCAAGCAGAACGTCAGTGCGGAAAGCTACGCAAGGTACTGCGGGCATGCCGATACGGTCAGACGATCGTTGGGCCTGGACGACTTCACGGAGCTGGATGCACTGTTCAACTACGCCTATTGGCGGGAAACGGAAGAAGACGAAGCCGCGACCTGACCGGATCACCCGACGGAAGGCGACCTGTTCCGTCTATCCCCTGGGGATAGCTCAGGGATCGCGCAAGGCTGAACGCAGCCGTGCGAGGTAGGCGCGCGCCACCTCGGGGTCGGCTGGGCGGGAGGCCGAAGGCGACGACGATGACGCGGGCCCCGCAGCTCGCGGCGCGAGCTGCGCTACTGCGTCGGTGCCCGCCCACGCCTTGAACTCTCCGCGGATCGCCTTCTGGATAATGCCGAACAGGTAGCCGGCCGGGTTGCGCACCGCGCTGTTGTGGCAGCGTGCCGCCCACTCGTCGAGAACGGCCTGCCGCTGCGCTTCGTCCACCTGCTGCAGGGCCACCAGAGCGCCGGCCTGCTGCTCATCCTTCAAGCGCAGGAAACGCTCGGGCAGTCGCAGGTTCTGCAAGGCCCTCGCGCGCGGTACTGTACGTACTTCATTTATACGATCATTACGTACTGTACGGTCCTCCTTCGGAATCCGAAGAGAGCTATCCGGCGCGGGTTTCGGCCCTGCTTCGGATTCCGAAGACGGGCGCGCAGCATTCCGAAGAAGGGCTTCCTGGCCTTCTTCGGATTCGTGGTCCGCACCCTCCTGTGGATAACCTGGCGTCGTCCAGCCATGCAGCGCCATGCGCTGCGCGAGCACCTGCAGGCGGGTCGGCAGCGTGCGGCCGCTGAGCAGCGGGTCTTCGGCAATCTCCTTGAGCGTGTTCATGCCCACGATCTGCACCGCCTTGGCGGCATGGGTCAGCGCCTGGCTGACCAGGCCGAGGTAGTCGGCATCGAGCTGCATCGCCTCGAAAGGTGACAGCGGTTCGTCGTGCAGCACGTAGAGATTGCCTTGAATGCGGCCGGTCTTCGGATCGCGCCGCCGCCGCACCAGGCTGAGCCAGCGCGTCAGCCGCAGCAGCGTCAAGGCGCGCGCCACGGTCTCGTGCGAGGCCTGCGCTGCACAGGGCATCGAGGCCAGGTAAGGGCGCAATTGGTCGTAGGTGGGAAAGGCGGTCACGCCGTCTTCGTTGAGCTGCAGGCGGAACACCTGCCAGGCGTTGCGCTCCAGCGGCGTCAGGCGCCGGTCGAGGAACAGCCTGCGCGGCACGCTCTCATGGCGGTTGCCGCTGTAGAGGAAACCGTCGGCGGCCGGCGCCGTTCCCTGCGCTGGCTGCAGGTGCTGCAGGGCCTCGTCGAAGAGCGCGGACAGCGCAACGGGGCCTTCGCGCCGTGGTGCGCCGCCCGTGGTCATGGCCTACACCAGCCCCTGGTCGATCCAGTTCCGTATCGCCGCCCACACCACCGACATCGGCAGGCTCAACGCCTCGGCCAGGTCCATGGTCAGCGCCAGCATCGCCATGTCGTCGGACAGGGCGATATGGCGCTCGGTGACGCCGGCCTTCCAGCGCTCCCACAAGGTCACGTCCTGTGCCTCGTCGAGCACCGGATGCCGGCCCTTGCGCTTGGGCAGCCCAAGGATGTCGCGGCGCAGCGCCACTTCCTGATGCGTGAGGCCGTAGAACTTGCTGACCATCTCCGTGCTCGCTCCCAGGCGCAGCATGCGGTCCACCGTGGCGATCTCCCGCTCCACGTCGTGCATCTGGCTCAGCAGCCGCTTCAACACATCCCGGTTCACCGACACCGAACACCACGATACCGTGGCATTCACCAGCATGCTCACGAGTTCGGGGTGCTTCAGCGCATCCAGCTCTTCCTCGCCGAAGCCCATGGCCTTGCAGCGGCGCAACTGGCCGTTGCGCAAGTCATGCAGGGCCTGAGCGATCACGGCTTGGTTGAGTGGGTGCGGTGCCGACATGCGGAAGCCTCCTGCGCTCAGGAATCCTGGCTCGCTACGCCGGCTTCCAGATCCAGCAGCCGGCGCGCCAGGCGCAGCAGACGGAACAGCTTCACCAGCGCAGCATCGCTCAGGCGTGTAGCCGAGCCGCCATGGCCATGCAGCAGCGCAGCCAGCTCATCGGCCAGCCGCGCGCGGTCCACTCCGTTCGCGGAGGGCGGCGCCGCACTCAGCACATGCAGCAGGGTCAGCACCGCCCGCGCGAACGCCGGCAGCGCCTTCGCCTGGCCCACAACCGGCGCCGCGCAGACGAAGCCGATGCCGCCGACGCTGGCCTCGATGTGGTCGGCGACCGCCGCTTCCTCGCCGATTTCGCGCGCGAACTGCGCGATGTGCACACGCAGGCGATCCGGCACGTCCAAGCTCGGCTCGATGTACCAGACGTCCGAGATGGGATAGAGCCCGCCCGCCTGCACGGGGATCGCACGCAGCGCATCGGCCTCGAAGTCGGGCAGCTTGTCGCCGAGCTGGTCGGCGACCATCCGCTGGATGGACTGCAGGCGCTCGGTGGTCGGTGCCGGTGTCACGATGTGCCCTTGCAGGCGCTCGTCGCGTTGTCCGTGCTGGTCCTGCGGCGCTTCGGGCAATGCAGGCGGTGGCGCTGCTGACGCCGCAGGCGAGACCGGCGTGGTGTCGCGCGGACCGGACGACACGGGTGGCTGCTGAGGCGCGGAGACCGGTGCGGAAGGAGCAGCAGGCACGACAGGCGCCGGTTCGCTGGTCAGCGCACGCTGGCGGCTTTCGCTGTCGTCGATCTCCAGCGCCAGCGTGTCGTAGTCCGCCTCCAGCAGCTCGGCCATCTGGCCCACCAGTTCGTCCTGCACCCGCTGTGGCGAGAAGTCGTCCGGTTGTGTGTCGAACTGCGTCAGCACGTCCTGAAACAAGGTGGCGAAGTCCACGGCCACGGTGCGGCCCAGCGCACGCCGCTCCCAGGTGCGCTCGCACGCCTTGCGCAGCACCGCGAGCCGGTCCACCTGATGCCGGCCCAGTCCGCCGTACAACAGCGTCGGGATCGCCGGCAGCAGGTAGCGCACCGCATCGTTCATGCGGCTGATGTGCGACTGCGGCACCGGATAACCGTCGGCAGTCAGCCGCCGCGCGAGTTCGCTCTGCGACAGTGCCTGGCCGCTTTCCTGCTCGTAGAACTCGCGCGCCTTCTCGATGCCCAACGCCCGCTCGATGAAGGTCAGCCCGCCACGCAGCTCGTTCTCGGCCAGATGCCCGGTCAGCGCCACGATTTCGCCGCGCGCCGGCCACGGGCGGAACAGGCACGCGATGCGGAAGAAGCGTTCTTCCTTGGTTTCGCTCCACAATTCGCGCAGGATCGCCAGCCGCGTATTGCCACCGTTCCTGATGATGTAGTGCGCCTCGCCCGGCCGGCGCGTGATCGCGGGCGGTGCGTCCAGCCCGCGCTCGCGGATCGAGGTCTTGATTTCCTCGTAGGCCGGGTTGCGCGTCACGCGTGGGTCATGTTCATAGGGGCGCAGCTCGTCCAGCGTCACCACCATCGGTGTGTCGGCGATGGGGTCGGTCAACGCCGCGGCCGAAGGACCGTTGCGTTCGAAGCCCTTGGCCAGCAGCTTGGTGGCCATGTCCTGCGGCGTCGGATCAGCCATCGCTGCTCTCCCGAGATGCCGTCAGTGCCTGTCGATCGGCGCGGCGAAGCTGCGCGCGTGCGTTGCGGCTGGCGCGGTGATCGCTCGCAGTCGAGCTGGTATAGATCGCGGCGCAGCCGGGCTTGGTGAACATCAGGTGCCCGCCGCGCGTGCGTTTCACGTGCCAACCTTCGCCCAGCGCGAACTCGATCAGCGCGCGTAGCCGCGCATGGCCGCGGGCCAGTTCATGCCCGATCGCCATGACTGGCTCCTCCTGCGCGGCCTCTGCCGGTAACGCATGCAAAGCGCTCCCGCCATGCCGGGAACAGCTCGCCAGCCAGCGCACGCATCGTCTCCAACGCCGCAGGCGCAGTACGGCCCACTGGTTGCCGGTATTCGACGCGATGCACTGGCAGCCCCCGTGTTGCGGCACGTGGGTAGGCTTCAATGGCCGGGACGTCGGTGCTCAGGACCTGTATGCCAGCGTGCGCCTGGAACACTTGTCGCAGGGCCTGCTGGATCAGTCGGGCGTTCGACGAAACCGGATGCACACGGTTGATGAGCAAGCGCAGCGGTGGCGGCTCGATGCCGAGGTGCCGATACGGAGCGATGTCCTCGATCAGTTGCAGCGTGCCGCGCCTCAGCTCACGCGCCGCCAGGATTTCCGGCGTCACCGGTGACAGCGCCAGACTGGAGGCCAGTACCGCCATTTCCAGCAGCACACTGCGCGCTCCCTGGGTATCGATCAGCAGCAGGTCGTAGTGCGACGCCAGCGCGGGGAGCAGGTGACGCAGGCGTAGCCGACCGTCGGGTGCGTGCAGCAGCAGTGTGTTCAGTTCGCCGCGATGGTCGTTCGACACCACCAGGTCGAGACCCGCCACAGCGGTCTGCGAAGCCAATTGCTCGATACGCTGCTCATTGAAGGCCAGCATCTCATAGATGCCGGCAGGCGCATGCGTGCCGAGCGTGAAGTAGCTCGACAAGGTGGGCTGTACGTCCAGGTCCAGCAGCAGCACGCGCAGTCCCGCATCGGCGATGAAGCCGCCCAGGTTCGCTGCGGTGGTCGTCTTGCCGACGCCACCCTTGGTCGAAATGATGGATACCACCTGCATGGTGCGACTCCTCGTGGAAGGGATTCCGGGGGGCGCGGGCTCACGCCCGCTCCCTGAGTCGATCGGTGATCCACTGATCGATCTCCACCGAATCCCATCCGATGGCGCGTACCCCGAGGCGCAGGGGCTTAGGAAACTTGCCCTCCTTGATCAGGTTGTAGATGTGGGCGCGTTTGAAGCCGGTCTTGGCCTCGACTTCCGCGCGGCGCAGGATGCGGTGTTCGTTCGGCGTCGCGGTGGCGATGGTCTGGGCAGTCACGAGGGACACTCCTTGGTGCTGTGTAGCGGCGGTGATGGAAGTGCCCCGTATTCAATAGCGCGGTTCCCGCGCGGTCACCGCAAGTGCAGACACGCCGTCTGCACTTGCAGTCAGCGGTCCTGGGTAGCGAGATGACGCTTGGCTGCCGAAAACTTCGCCCACAGCGTTCGCTCGCTGATTCCGGATTTGTCGCCGTAATGGGCAACCAGCGCATTGATGACCGATTCCAGCGTCTCGAAAGACGAATAGGGAACGCCATTGGGTGACTTGCCCAACAGCAGGGTCAGAAGACCGCCAACGATGTTCAGGTAGGTGGATTCACTGCGGGCGCCCGGCATCCCGGATCGCTTCTCGCGCTCCGTGCGCGCCTGGTGCTCCTGGCTGAGCGTCTGGAACTGCTCATAGAGCGCGTCCCAGGCCTGCACCTTGTCGGCAAGCTGGAGCTTCAACGCCTCGCGATCCATGACCAGTGCCTGCACGGCATCGACACTGACGGCCGGATGCAGGTGACGCTCGAAGGCATCGAACAGGAATGCCGGTCGCTGGTCGGGATAGAAACGGATCATCCAAGCCTTCAGATCGACGTGGCGGATCGTGAGGCCAGGATCATCGAGCAAGGCGGGATCGTTGCTCGTGAGGCCATCCTTGCCGTAGGGAAGGTCGAGATGCACCAGTGCGTCGTAGATCCGTTCCGCGTTCAGGCGAAGCTGTGGCCAGCGCGCCAGCGCAGCGTGCTCCGGCAGCCGGTTCATCCCTTCGGCAATATCAAGGATACGGCGCTCGAAGCGTGACAGTCCCGCCCACTGGATGGCCGCCTCGATCGGACGATAGAAGACCTTGGCTTGGGCGCCGGAAGAAGATGACTTTCTCATGGGCTACTCCCTGGTGAACGGGTTCAGGACATCGGCTTTTCTCGTGGTCTGGTCGACGCCATCCACACCTTCGCGGCGCGGAGCGGTGGCGACTTGGCTTGTGGAAAGGTTGTAGTGACGGCGAATGGCTGCAATGCTCACCCCAGCAACCAGTCGATGTGGCACCTTGTCCACCAACACCGAGCCTCTGCGTGGCGGTATGCTTCAAGATGTTTCTCGCCCGAGGCGGGGAGGCTTGGTGGTGAGGTTTTGCTACAGATGCCATCGCGGCGAAAGACGCATTCGGTCTACGTGCTTTCAAGTCTGGGCATCACCCGCATGTCAGACGCCGAGGGTCTTTCAGCAGACGCGGTTCGGGTGGCACCAGGCGCGGCGACGCCGTCTCGACGGGCAACGATGAGGCTTCGAGCCAGACGGCACGGGTCTTCGTTCAGATCAAGAAAGAATGACAGGCGAATGCCATCGATTTACCGACAAGTTTCAGAACATCAACAGTTCTATTGCGGGCAACCGAAATGACAGAAAAGCCGATCACGGTCTTCCAGCATCTTCACCTCAGGGGCAAGACAGCAACCGCAATGCGCAGTGGCATCCTCGCGCAGGTGGGTGGCTCTTGGCGTCACGACGCTGAGCGGGAAGAAGACCTCAAGCAACACATGGGCGACGACGATGTGATCGTGCTTGTACGATCTGCATTCGACGACGTCGATGAATCGGCTCTGGTGCTGTGGCAAGAGCCTGATGGCTACAAGGTTTCCAATATTGTGCCGCGAAACGTCGGTGAGCTTGGTATTGACAAGTACAACGCGATTCTTCGCGATTTCGTCGCCCAAGTCGCGGAACCGGCGTCCCGGGCCGGCGGTTTCGGCGTCGAACTGACCTCTCCCAACCAGACTCTTGATGATTGGCTGGATGCCGAACCGGCAGCAGCCCTGCGGCGCTTTTCGCGGCTCGCCAATAAGTCCACAGGTGCGGCCCATCCCATGGACAAGGAGCGCTGGTACGCGTTCCTGATTGCCGCGCACCGTGCATCGAAACGACTGGATAGTGACCAATTGGCACGGTGGCTTGTCGAGGTGGAGGCCTGGTCCGCAGGGCGGGCGCAGGACTTGGCCATCGACTATGAATTCGCACTCGGACTGCTTGAACAGTATGACCAGTCGCATACATGAGCCTGAATACTTCAGTCATTGACGACTTGGTTGCTTTAAACGCGCCAGTGTTGTGCGTGGATACATGCACCGTCCTTGACGTCATCCGTGACATCACGCGCGAAACAGCGGTAGCACACGATGCCAGCGCCGGGCTTGCCTTGCTTGCGGCAGCCGAGGCCGGCTCCGATCTGATTGTTCTGATGGCAGAACAGGTGACCATCGAGCTTGCTGCTCATGTCGCTGGCGTCGAGGTAGAGGCTCGAAACGCTTTGGCAAGGTTCCGGGCACAAGCTCAACGTATCCATGAAGTGGCCTTGGCCTACGGTGCCCAGGGAATGTTGCCGCTGGACCACCTTGAGGGACACGTCGCGCGGGCCAGGACAGTGCTGAACAGGTGGCGGGACGTTGCCAGCGTGGTGCCGCACAACGATGGGGTCGCCAGCCGTGCGTTCAAGCGAGTCAACGAACCTCGTGCTCCCGCCCGACTGGGTAAAGAATCAATGAAGGATTGCGTGATCGTCGAAGCCTATATCGAGGCGGCTGGCCAGCTTCGCTCCGCAGGGCTGGTGGCGCCGATCGTGTTCGCCTCGTCGAATACGAAGGAGTATTTCGCGCCGAACACCCGACGTCTTCAAGATGAAATCGCTGCCGATCTAGAGGACGTTGGTGTGGAGTACGCCCCAAACTTCGGCGCAGCGAAGCACAGTCTCGGCCTATAGGCGCATCTGGACATGAGCCTGGTGGCTGTGCATGGACGTTGCTGGGCGATGGCAGACGATCCCGGGTTGCCGGGCAGGTGGGGCTGGTACATAATCTGGTCTAATTCCGTGGCGCTCACGGAAGAAACCCGTTATCAGTCAACGGGTTGAGTGCGGCGTGATGTTCCCTTCACCCGCTCCATTTGAATTCAAGCGCTTAGGCCGGCTCTCACACGCTGGCCTTTTTGTTTTTGCGCTCTAACTGCGCCCCAGCCTGAACCACAACGCATACAGCGCCGGTACGAACAACAGCGTGATGGCCGTACCCACGGCGACGCCGCCAATCAGCACATAGGCCAGCGGCCCCCAGAACGTATCCAGCGTCAGCGGGATGAAGGCGAAGGCCGCTGCCAGCGCGGTCAGGATCACCGGGCGGGCACGCTGCACAGCCGCCTCGACGACGCCGTCAAAGGCATTCATGCCCTCCTCGAAGTTATCCGCGACCTGCTGCGTCAGGATCAGGGTATTGCGCATCAGGATGCCCGCGAGGCCGGTGAGGCCGAGCAGCGCAACGAAACCAAAGGGCTGATTGAACAGCAGCAGCGCGGCGACCGCGCCGATCAAGCCCAGCGGCGCCGTGGCCACGACGATGAAAGTGCCCGCGAACGAGCGCATCTGCAGCATGATGAAGATCAGCATGAAAGCCACCATCACCGGCTGCAGCTTCTGAATGGACGCGTTGGCCTTGCCGGATTGCTCGACCGCACCCGAGATCTCGAGGTGGTAGCCCGCCGGCAAGCTGGCACGCAGCCCGTCCATCGCCTTCCACACCGCGTCGGTGACATCGTTAGGCTGGGCACCCTCGACGTCGCCCTGTACCGTCAGCTCCCGTTCGCGGTTGTAGCGCTTGATGACCGGCTCTTCGAAACGCACCTCGATACGCCCGAGCTGACTTGCCGGCAACTTGCGCCCATCCGGCGTCACGATCTCGAGCATCGCCAGGCTATGCGCATCGAGCCGCTGACCACCGCTGCTGCCGCGCGCAATGACGTCCACCGTGCGGATGTCCTGCCGCACCTGAGTGATACGCACGCCGCTGAGGTGGAACTGCAGTTGCTGCGACACGTCCTGCGGCGTCAGACCGAGCAGACGCAGACGTTCGGTCTCCATCGCCAGGTGCAGCACCGGCGCACGTTCGTCCCACTCCAGATGCGGGTCGACCACATGCGGATTGGCGGCCATGGCCTCCCGCACCTGATGCGCGATGCGGCGCAATTCGACCGGATCGGGTCCGACCACACGATAGGCCACCGGCCAGATCACCGGCGGACCGAACAGCAAGCGCGACACCCGCACCCGCGCCTCCGGGAATTCACCCGCATCGATGTGTCGCTGCAACTCAGCCATGACCTTGGTGCGCGCCTCAACCCCCTGCGTGACCGCGATGATCTTGGCGAAAGCCGGATCGGGCGGCTCCGGGTTGGCGGACAGGAAGAAGCGCGGCGCCCCACCGCCGACATAGCTCGACAGCGTGCGCAACTCGGGCATCGGCGCCAGAATCGCCTCCAGCTTGCGCACCGTGG
>Ga0209066_10002230_pt1 | contig 23981 bp, 20 predicted proteins | sample All_14_2_FD_187198 | JGI IMG/M metagenome (GOLD analysis project Ga0209066, IMG submission 187198) | Freshwater microbial communities in response to fracking from Pennsylvania, USA - Allegheny Zone_MetaG_DW_15 (SPAdes) (version 2) ... | reverse complement strand
ACCCCTGCGCTTCCTCTTCGCTCCTTCTCCGTATGTACACTCTTTTACCTATTCTCCAATTAACAAAAACACCATCCATAGATCCCTTTTTTTGATCACATTCTAAAAAATTCAACCTTAATTCAATCCTTTTTACGGTTTTACCCATCCTATAACCCAACACCATCACTCCCCATTTGCTTCCTATCTATTTCCCAATTATTCGATCAAGAAACGAAGAAGCAACGGAGAAGAAGCGAAGAGCGAGCTTCTGGGAGCTGATTTTTGGCTACTGGCTACTAGCAGACAAAAGCCACCAGTCCTCCCCTCAACAATCCCCGTTATATACAAATCTGATTGAATAAAATCTCTAAATTTGCACACCTTACCAAACACAATATAATGGAACTACATTTCGAACCATTCAGACAAAACACCATAGGGCACCACATGATGTTCAAGACTCCCTATGGCGAAAAGCAACTGATTTATGCTGACTGGATCGCTAGTGGTAGACTGTACAAACCAATAGAGAAACAGATCTCAGATATTTTTGGTCCCTGGGTTGCTAATACCCATACTGAGACCTCAGAAACCGGAACCATGATGACGAAAGCCTACCACTTGGCTCATAAACTCATCAAACAACACTGTAATGCCGGTCCCGATGATGTTATTATTACTGCCGGAAATGGAATGACCGGCGTGGTTAACAAGCTTCAACGTATCCTCGGACTCAAGTTCTGCGGTAAACTCTTTAACAGTACCTGCCTTAGTGAAACAGAACGCCCTGTGGTGTTTATCACTCACATGGAGCATCATTCAAACCAGACCTCTTGGCTGGAGACCCTAGCCGAAGTGGTCCTTGTAGGTCATACCCCCGACCTTCTCGTCGACCTCAACGACCTCGAGGAAAAGCTAATTCAATACAAAAACCGTAGGTTAAAAATCGGATCATTCACCGCTTGTAGCAACGTCACCGGTATCATCCCACCTTACCATAAGATGGCGAAGATCATGCATCAACATGGAGGCATCTGTTTCGTTGATTTTGCCGCTTCAGCTCCCTATGTTGAAATCGATATGCACCCCGCCGATCCAATCGAAAAACTAGATGCTATCTTCTTCTCACCGCATAAGTTTCTGGGTGGTCCAGGCACATCAGGGGTTATGATCTTCGATAAACACTTATATCATAACCCAGTACCCGACCAACCCGGAGGCGGAACCGTTGACTGGACAAACCCCTGGGGTCAACATAAATACATTGATGATATCGAGGCTCGAGAAGATGGAGGTACACCCGGTTTCCTGCAAGCAATCAGAACAGCCCTTGCCTTCGACCTTAAAGATCAAATGGGCATCGAAAACATCCATAAAAGAGAAAAAGAGCTAGTAAAAAAAGCATTCTCCCTCTTTAGAACCATCCCCGGCGTACATATTCTCGCCGATAACATCGAGGAACGTCTTGGGATCCTCTCTTTCTATATCGAAAAGGTGCACTATAACCTAGCCGTAAAAATGCTCAACGACTTCTATGGCGTTCAGGTTAGAGGTGGATGTGCCTGCGCCGGAACTTATGGACACATCTTACTCGATGTCTCCTATGAGAAATCAAGACAGATCACCGAAAAGATAAACTTTGGAGACCTCAGCGAAAAGCCAGGTTGGGTCAGGTTATCACTACATCCAACGATGACTGATCAAGAGCTCGAACTCGTTGCCCACGGGGTACGCGAAATCGCTCTTAACTACAGTAGTATGTCGTCAGACTACATCTACTTCCCCAGAAAAAATGAGTTTGCCCATAAATCAGAAACAGCTGATAAAATGGAAATTGTAAAGCCATGGTTTACGCTACCTCGTTAAAATATAATATTTTATCTACGAAAGAGGGGGATCACAATCCTCCTCTTTTGTTTAACGGCAGAGCACTTATTTTCTTAATTTTGTAATGAACTAAAGCAGAAACGGGATGGCTATACAGGTCAACACATTAAAAAAACAAGCTGAATCTCCTGAACCAGAAAAGCCGGTTGAAGAGAAAAGCTCTCCCAAGAAGAAAAAAGAGAGCAATACCGGTAAGGAAAAGGAGAAGACAACAAAAGAAAAAGATCCTGTAAAGGAGGAGAGAAAAAGACGAGTGATCGGCTACTCTCTTTTGGTCTTAAGCACTTATATCATCCTGGCTCAAATAAGTTATATTTTCACCTGGGATGCCGACTATAGCCAAATTAGCTCGGTGGGTATCTGGGAGATTATCAACGGACAGACCCCCATGAGAAACCTAATGGGCTCGGTGGGCGCTGCTATTGCACATCTACTCATTTACCGCGGTTTTGGGGTATCATCCATTCTTATCACAGTGGCTCTCCTTGTACTAAGCCTTCGTTTTACCTTTAAATCAATTCAGTGGAAGCTGGATAAGTTCTTTCGCTGGTCAACCTATCTGCTTGTTTGGTCATCGGTGACCTTCGGATTAATCACCTCAAATGCCGTTGACTCATGGAGTGTACTGGGAGGAAACTTCGGAAGAGTCTTTAGTGACTACCTAGCCACCACCATTGGGATACCCGGTGAATCCATGCTCTTACTCCTACTCCTAGCTGCCTTTACTACCATCACATGGAACATCCCTTATCGTTGGCTTAAACCACTATGGGAACAATACAAAGAAAAAGCTGAACGAAACCGACTTGAAAAAGAGAATAATCAAATCAGAGTGGCAGAACAAGAGGGCACCTATAACCCGGAAGAGTATGCGGTCAAAGATGATGAAGAAGAGTATGAGGAAGGGGAAATCAAGTTCTACAAACGCACCGGAGAGTCTGAACCTGAGCCCAAGGTGAACCGTATGAATAACCCATCAACCATCAACCAACAGCCTCAACCACTCAACAACAATGAGAACGAGATAGAACTCGAAGTGAACAACTCTACCTCTGCTGCTAGCGAAAACAAAAAGAACACTTCGAACATTGATGATACCGATCTGGAAATAGTTAACCCTACAACTACTATCAACAATCAGAGTAGTCCTGCCTCTTCATTGAATCCCGACAACAGCGTGAATCAACCTTCTGCCGACGCTGCTTCATCAGATAGTGAGGAAACAGATGCAAACACTGAACTTCACCACACCATTGATGAACCTTATGATCCAACGCTCGACCTACCGCAATATCTCTTACCAGCTACTGAACTACTACTGGATTATGGACCCGAAGAAGTTGAAGTTCAAAAGGATGAACTAGAAGCTAATAAGAAAAGAATTGTTGAGACTCTAGGAAATTACCAGATTACGATTCAGAAGATCAAGGCAACCATTGGCCCAACTGTCACCCTTTATGAGATCGTCCCTTCTCCTGGTATCAGAATCTCAAAAATTAAAAACCTTGAAGACGATATCGCGCTAAGCCTTTCTGCATTAGGAATTCGTATCATTGCGCCTATACCTGGAAAAGGAACCATTGGCATTGAAGTTCCTAACCAGAACCCAAAGATTGTATCCATGCGATCGATGTTAGCAAATGAGAAGTTCATCAGTTCCAAATTTGAGCTACCCATAGCTATCGGAAAGACTATTGCCAATGAGCCATTCATTACCGATCTCGCCAAGATGCCTCACTTACTAATGGCAGGGGCTACTGGCCAGGGTAAATCAGTAGGACTGAATGCCATCATTGCCTCACTGCTCTATAAAAAACATCCCTCGCAGCTCAAATTTGTCATGGTTGACCCGAAAAAAGTAGAGCTCACCCTATTTAGTAAGATCGAACGTCATTATCTGGCAAAACTGCCTGATAGTGAAGAGGCAATCATCACCGATACACACAAGGTGGTTAAAACGCTCAACTCTCTTACAATTGAGATGAATAACCGCTATGAACTCCTCAAAGATGCCCAGGTCAGAAACATTAAAGAGTATAATGCCAAGTTCATTGCTCGCCGACTAAACCCATTGCAAGGACATCGGTACCTGCCCTATATTGTACTTGTGGTGGATGAGTTCGCTGACTTAATCATGACCGCCGGTCGTGAAATAGAGACCCCAATTGCACGTCTGGCGCAATTGGCTCGTGCTATTGGAATTCATCTTATCATAGCCACCCAAAGACCTTCGGTCAATATTATTACTGGTACCATTAAAGCCAACTTCCCTGCCCGTATAGCCTTTAGGGTTAGTTCAAAAATAGACTCAAGAACCATTTTAGATGCTTCAGGAGCAGAACAATTAATCGGACGGGGGGATATGCTTCTCAGTACCGGAAATGACCTTATCCGGTTACAGTGCGCCTTTATCGATACTCCTGAAATAGATGGGCTGACCGACTTCATCGGATCACAAAGAGGATATTCAGACGCATTACTTCTACCTCCGGTTGCCGATGACAATGAGATGGATGAGCCTAAAGACCTCAATCCCGATGAACGGGATGAGATGTTCGAAGAGGCCGCCCGTGTTATTGTTATGAATCAACAAGGCTCTACCTCCCTACTTCAAAGAAAACTCAAATTAGGCTATAACCGTGCAGGACGTATTATCGACCAACTCGAAGCCGCTGGAATTGTAGGACCCTTCGAAGGATCGAAGGCCAGAGAGGTGAAGATCCCAACCGAAGCAGCTCTGGAACAGTATTTGCAACAGCTACGCCGAGAAAATAACTCATTTTAAATACGAAATAACATTCGAATGAAACGCACTATTGCTTGCATCTTATCTGCAATCTTCTTCATCACCTCTGTCTCAGCTCAGAACAATGATTCTAAGGCAACCGGTCTGATAGATCAACTTGCATCGAACCTCAAATCGTTCTCCAATATGCGCATTGAATTCACATACCAAATGGATAACGATCAACAGAAACTACACGAAAAGACTAAAGGGACTATTCTTGTTGAGAAGAATAAATTTCGTATCCTTCTTGATGGCAAGATCATCATCAACGACGGAAAAGCCGTATACACCTACCTCCCCGAAGCAAAAGAGGTTCAAATTAACCCTGTTGAAGAAGAATCTGATCAACTATCGCCAACCAGCCTGCTTAATAACTACAAAAGCAAATATAGAATCAAGTATATCAGAGAGGAAAACAGTAACGGAAAAGAGATCCTCATCGCCGATATGATCCCTATAAAAGGACAGAAGTTCTTTAAGGTAAGGCTCTATATTGAGACAAAGAACGCCTCACCGGTTAGCTTCTTGATGTACGATAAAAGCGGTACGGTTTTCACCTATGCAGTAAATAAATTCGAGAAAAACGCGACCCTAAAAGCCGGCACTTTTGAGTTTAAAAAGAGTGATTACCCCGGCGCCGAGGTGGTAGATATGCGATAGCTAATAAATGCATTAATGAGTAAACCGCTAGCAGAGACGCTCCGTCCCCAGTCGCTTGACACCTACGTTGGTCAAGAGCACCTCGTTGGAGAAGGAGCCATACTAAGAAATGCCATACTCTCGGGAGGCATTCCCTCTATGATTTTTTGGGGGCCTCCTGGTGTGGGAAAAACAACGCTAGCTTATATTATCGCCAACCAGACAAAGAAAACCTTTTTCACCCTTTCAGCTATTTCAAGTGGAGTTAAGGAGGTGAGAGAGGTCATCCAACAAGCAAAAGCGCTTCCAGAGACTCCGATTCTGTTTATTGACGAGATCCACCGTTTCAGCAAGTCTCAGCAGGATTCTCTTCTCGGTGCAGTAGAACAAGGCACTGTAACGCTTATCGGTGCCACCACAGAGAATCCATCCTTTGAAGTCATCACCCCACTCCTGTCTCGCTGCCAGGTCTATATCCTAAAATCGCTGGATGAGACCCATCTTCACAAATTAATGACCAATGCCATTCATCATCTGATGGATGAGTTACAAATCTCTATTGAAGTGGAGCAGAGTGATGCTCTCTTTAGAATAAGTGGTGGGGATGCACGAAAGCTCTATAATGCGATAGAGATTATCGTCAAGGCTCTAAAAAAGCCCGATGAAAAGCAGATTACCATTACTAATGAATCGGCTCGCATCATCATTCAACAGAACCTGGCCTCTTATGATAAAAACGGAGAGCAGCATTACGATATCATATCAGCCTTTATCAAGAGTGTTAGAGGAAGCGATCCCAATGCAGCAGTCTACTGGTTAGCTCGTATGATTGAGGGAGGAGAGGATCCATTATTTATTGCCCGTAGGCTTCTCATCCTGGCTTCAGAAGATATAGGAAATGCGAATCCTAATGCCATTCTCTTAGCCAACACCTGTTTTGATGCTGTGAACAAAATTGGATGGCCTGAATCTAGAATCATTCTCTCACAGACCACAGTCTATTTAGCCTCCTCGGCAAAGAGTAATGCCTCCTATATGGCCATTAATAAAGCTCAAGAGATCGTCAGAAAAACCGGTGATCTGCCGGTACCTCTTCACCTACGGAATGCCCCAACCAAACTAATGAAGAACATAGGGTATGGTGAGGATTATAAATATGCGCATGACTATCCTGGTAATTTTGCATTTCAAGAGTTTCTTCCGGAGAAGCTCACTGGATTAAAACTCTATGAGCCTGGGCAAAATGCAAGAGAAAATGAGCTAAGACAACGTCTAAAACTTCTTTGGAAAGAAAAATACAACTATTAAAACAAGAATATGCTACCATCAGGAATTCCTCATTGGAGTGGATTACAAACAAACCTCTTTTTTCTGATAGCAGGTCCCTGCGTCGTTGAAAATGAAGAGATGCCACTAGAGATTGCAGAAAAGATCATTCCTATTGCCCAGAGGTTAGGTATTCCCTATATCTTCAAAGCCAGCTACAGAAAGGCTAATCGATCACGGTTAGATTCCTTCTCCGGTATTGGCGACACAAAGGCTTTGGAAGCTATAGCAGCCGTAGGTAAGAAATTTAATATCCCAACCGTTACCGACTTCCATACGGCAGAGGAGGCCGCTTTGGCAGCACAATATGTGGATGTTTTACAGATTCCGGCCTTCTTATGCCGCCAAACTGATATGCTTTTAGCAGCAGCAGCGACTGGTAAATGTATTAATATTAAGAAAGGACAGTTTCTATCACCCGCAGCGATGAAGTTTGCCGTTGAAAAGGTAAGAGAAAGCGGAAACCCTAATGTCTGCTTGACTGACAGAGGAACAAGCTTTGGCTATTCCGATCTTATCATTGACTATAGAGGCATCCCAGAAATGCAGCGTTTTGACTGCCCGGTAATCCTCGATGCTACCCATTCGCTTCAACAGCCGAACCAGGCATCGGGAGTAACTGGCGGACAACCTTCATTGATTTCATTGGTATCTCGTGCAGGTATTGCAGCCGGTGTCGACGGGTTATTTATGGAGACCCATCCCAATCCAAAGGTTGCAAAATCAGATGGAGCTAACATGCTTCCTCTCGACAGATTAGAGGAGCTTTTAGAGTCGTTAGTCGCAATTAAGGAGGCTTTAAATAGGTTCTAATTTAAGATAGAGGCTATTTATTCGAACATCACCTGAAGTATACCACCACCAATTGGATCGAAGATCACCTTAGTTTTACTAATAGGTAGTGGAGCAAGGGCACCAAACTGAGCAATGGGTACCGAGACCTCACGATATAACCGACCTTGATATCGGCTACTAACAAGTGTTAATTCAGGAAGACGGTAATAAATAACACCGCTCTTGCCCGTTAATCCTTTTGGAAGTAATGAAGCCAAGGCAGAGGTGCTATTGTTCTGTTTGAACACTAGACTCACTTCACGTCCTTTAGGATCATTAGCTTCCGCCACCCCATTTTCACGGCTAAACTTACAAACCGTTATCGCTTGTTTACCCTTTTCAGGTACAACATAGAATGTTTGTGTAATTAGTCGCTCCATTCTTAGACCCCGGAACAGTGAGAGATACTCATCTCTAAGATTCTGAATTTGCTGATCCATATATTTCAAAGTATTAGGATCATAATTCACCTCTTGGTACCCAGTCAGAAGGTTCATCCGACTCTCTTTGAGTCGAGCGACCATTTCAGCGGCTTCACGGGCTTTCTGTTCAGAGGGTTTCTCATTTATCGTTGTCTTAAAGAATCTCTTTTTTGCGGAGGCGGTATCAACGGTAATAACTCTAATAACGGTATCCGTCTTCTGTTGCTTAGTGGGATTAAGCGCATAAGAGAAGACCCCTTCCGAGCCATAAAGCATGATCTTAGGTTGACCGGCAGGCTCAGGCTTCGGTGCTACTCCCCCATTGACTCCGGTGATGATCCCTGCTTGATTGAGCGAGATCAATATATTACGATCCTCTTTTGAGCTTTTCTCATCAATCTCAGCAAAATAGTATTGGTCAGGATCGGGCTCTGAGGAACCATTTACAACAATATCAACCAATTCATACTCTCGTCCACTCGTAGTTACGGCATCAGTAATTCCCATGTAGTCGGCGGCATAATCAGCATAAGGTCCCCTAAGCAACTCCGTCTCCTTATAGGTGATCTCAACTTTAATCACCGTTCGAGGCAAAGCATATACGACCCCATCTTTTGTGGGTTTTGCTCCTGAAGCTAGTCGAGTCACTGAAATCTGGGCCATTGTAACTGTAGACCCTAAAATTAAGAAGAGCCCTATAAACAGACTAATTCTCACAGTTATTCTACTCATTCTAATCTACTTTTAGATTAATCTTGAACAATATCTTTTTGTAAATATAGGCAATTTATCGATTTTACTCAACCATTGAAGCCTCTGCCTACTGAACAGATCACGGTCAAATTTGTTCTATAATAGCAAAATACATACACATATATGAAGCATCACATCATTTATGCTAATCATAACGACGGCAGCTTTAATCATGCCGTAAAAAACAAAATCGAAGAGACCTTAAAAAATGCCGGGCATGAAGTCTTTGTCTCTGATCTTTATGCCATGCAGTTCAATCCGGTCTTAACCTCCGAAGATCTAAAACGTTTATATGCCGGCGAGATTGCCCCAGAAATCAAAGCGGAGCAAAATAAAATCTCTGAGGCAGATGTTCTGGTCATTATCTATCCAGTTTGGTGGACCTCCATGCCAGCCATCCTAAAAGGCTATATCGATCGTGTTTTCCAATATGGATTCGCCTACAAAGCGGGTTCTAACGGGATTGAAGGAATGTTGCATGGGAAAAAAGTCGTACTATTCAGCTCAACAGGTCAACCCAAAGAAGCTTACCAAAATGGAATGTACAACGCTATGAATATGACCACCAACACCGGAATCTTCGAGTTCTGTGGGATTGAAGTGCTGGATCATGTCTACTTCCCTTCCATCATGACGGTGACGGATGAAATCAGAAGTCAATATATCGAACAAGCTGCCGAGGTAATCTCAAGACTATCTCCGGCAGTAAAATAACCAAACTAAAGGGGAGTCACTCAAATGAGAGACTCCCCTTTTTTGTATATGATTCAAGATTTTAGCCCATCTAGCTGCTTTTTCATGAAAAATGAAGAAAACCAGGATGAAAAGCAGGTTTTTTTTAGGCCAAAGAGGGTCAATTAAACCACGAAAGGCACGAAAGGCACGAAAACTCCTAGAAGAAGTATTTCGTGTTTTTAGTGTTTTTCGTGGTTAAAAAGGAGTAATGAACCACGAAAGGCACGAAAGGCACGAAAACTCCTAGAAGAAGTATTTCGTGTTTTTAGTGTTTTTCGTGGTTAAAAAGAAGTAATGAACCACGAAAGGCACAAAAGGCACGAAAACTCCTAGAAGAAGTATTTCGTGTTTTTAGTGTTTTTCGTGGTTAAAAAGGAGTAATGAACCGCCTATTGGACAGGAAGAGAGATAATCCCTTTTGAATAGAGCACAGCGCTACCAGTCACAAAGACATTATTTTCACCTAGTTCACACTCCAAATCGCCTACTCTGGTCGAAAGTTGCCTAGCCTTCATCTGCGTTTTATTAAGTCGCTTAGACCAATAAGGGATAAGAGTGCAATGAGCGGAACCTGTCACGGGATCTTCAAAGATGGTCGATTGTGGGGTAAAAAACCTTGAGACAAAGTCGACAGTATCACCAGGAGCAGTAAAAATGACTCCACCATGGCCAAGATTAACCCGATCAAATAATGACTTATCGATTTGAATATCTCTAATAACCTGTTCATTTTCGTATACAAGCATAAAATCTCTGGCCTTTAAAACGATATCGGGTTTAACGGATAAAGAGTTGTATATATCAAATGGCAAAGATTCTGATTTGCCTTCTCTAATCGGTAACGCCAGAGTAAACCTACCATTCTCTGCTTCGACCTCAATTAATCCACTTTTTGATTCAAACCTAATAATCTTTTCATCAAACCCTAAATGAGTTGATAAAACATATGTAGCAGCCAAGGTAGCATGACCGCACAAATCCATCTCGATATCAGGAGTAAACCAACGAATATGAAAGTGATCTTCATAACGGATAAAGAAGACCGTTTCAGGGAGTCCGTTTTCCTTAGCAATCTTTAACAAAAGCTCATCAGAAAGCCACTCTTTTAAAGGGATAACGCATGCCGGATTTCCACCAAAGATGGAGGAAGTAAAGGCATCAACATGGAAAAATTCCAACTCAATCATCTTATGCTTGTTTTTAATTCTACCGAAAGAAACAGACTAACATCGTAAAACGCTTCCAACTGACCGTTATTTTAACTGAACCAAAAAAAAGGGTGCCCCTCTCGGGCACCCTTATCACGAACAAGTCTACTTAACAGGATACTTGGGGACACCAGGAAGATCCTTTGGCCATGCCTTCAAATCCTCCTTTATAACTTCAATTGCTTTGTCTAATTGAGCATCTTTTCCATTGAACTCATCGTACATATCATTATCTACTACGATATCTGGATCAACACCATGACCTTCGATCACAAACTGCTTTCCTTCGGCATCATAATGGGCAAACTCAGGACGATTTAATGTTCCTCCATCCATGAAAGGAATCGGTCCACGAATACCTACTACCCCACCCCATGACCTTACGCCAATGGTCTTACCCATCTTCAAGGTCTTGAACTGATAAGGGAACAGGTCGCCATCAGAGGCTGAATAACGGTCAAGTAGCAGAACCTTGGGCCCCCACTGCATGCCTTCGGGCTTTGTTGTGGGACTGCCGTTTCTACTTATAGCCATAATGACCAACTGACGTTTGAGCCTTTCAATGATCATCGGACTAACATTACCTCCACCATTGCCACGGTCGTCGATAATCAGAGCACGTTTATTTAATTGTGGATAGTAATGCTTTACAAACTCATTTAAGCCCTCAACACCCATGTCAGGGATATGAATATATCCAACCTCACCATTAGTCTTCTCGTTGACATAACGGATATTCTTTTGCACCCAATTATAGTAATAAAGAGAAGCTTCATTCTCAATAGGTTTAACTAAAACCTTACGACTTCCACTTTCCGAGGCGGTACTATTTACTGTCAACTGAACCAACACATCTGCTTTATTGATCAGTAACTCGTAAAGGTCTTTAACCTTTGTAACAGGAACATCATCTACAGCAATAATGAAATCGCCGGGTTTTACATTAACACCAAGCTCAGTTAATGGTGAACGCATCTCCTTATTCCAGTTTTCCCCTTCAAGAATCGATTCAACCTTAAAGTAACCTGACTTATCGCGAACGATCGTTGCACCAAGTAAACCGGTTTTAATACGATTAACCGCAGGCTTATCACCGCCATTAATGTAAGCATGTCCGGTATTTAACTCACCAATCATCTCACCCATGATATAGTTCAAATCATTACGATTGCTAACATAGGGTACTAAAACCTGATATTTCTTGTAGATATCATTCCAGTTTACACCATGCATATTAGCATCATAGAAGAAATCACGCATCTGACGCCAAGCTTCAGCATAGATTTGTTGCCATTCTGCCTTAAAGTCAACAAAGATCTTCATCTGAGAAAGGTCAACAAACTGGTCAGGATTGCACTTGCCTCTTGGTGTATCTATAACAGCATATTTTCCACGCAAACTGACCAACATCTTTTTGCCACCAGCAGCTAGAATGTAGCTATTGATATTTCCAATCTCAACCTCTTTCTTATCAGCTAAATTATAAGCCAATAACAGTGGCTGTTCATCGGTTGAACTTGCTCTGAAGTAATAAACCATATCACCCGTAGAGTTTAATCCCCAATATGCAGCCGCCTTCTCACTAAGTTGAATGGTACGTCCTTCAATGCCATCAAAATCGATAGTTACAGTAACACCAGCTTCAACAGCCTTTTTATCAGTACCCTTGTCTTTCGAAGCATCTGTTTTCTTTGCATTGGCATCTGCTTTTGTATCAGCTTTTACCTCTACCTCGTCATTTTCAGGGGCAAATGGAGAAGGAGTTTCATTCTTTAATGTAACCATGTATACCCTACTCATGTCTTGATAAACATGATTCCATTCTGTCCAAGAATAGACCGGATTAAAGTCACGATTCGAAGTGAAGAAAAGATATTTCCCATCTGATGAGAAGACCGGACTTCCTGAGTCATACCATGAAGAGGTTACCTCTTTACTCTTAGCACTTGCCAACTCATAAATCATAATGCGACTTGCAGCATTATAAACAGGATTAGTATAAGCTATCCATCGGCTATCCGGAGACCAAGAGAAGTCTCTCAGTTCACCAAAAGGCGATGTTGTAACAATAGTTCTCTTTCCACTGCTCACCTCCACATATTGTAATCGTTGAAGCTTATCGCTCCACGCAATATAACGGCTATCAGGTGACCATTGAATATCATACATCCAGGTATCTTCAACAGCAAAAATTTTCTTTGCTTCACCACCTGCTTCAGGAATAACATATAAGGCATTATTGCCATCTTTATCAGAGATAAAAGCAATACTCTTTCCATCTGGTGACCATGCTACATTTCTATCGTTAGCACCGCAAGATGTGGTAAGGTTTCTTGTAATTCCTGACTTAGCAGGAACCGTGAACACATCTCCTCTAGCGCCGAAAACTATGCGCTTGCCATCAGGTGAAACATCAGCTGAAGAGATGTTCTTATCGGCATCTCTCCAGCCCTTTAAATTCGCTGCATAATCATCACGAATGACTACATGGATCTGCTCTACTTTCTGTGTTGCAAGATCCAAACGATAGATATAACCTCCCTTTTCAAAAACGATAGCATTATCTCCTAAAGATGGAAATTTAATATCATAATCGTTAAAGTTGGTCACCTTAGTGGTGCTCTTTGTTACTAAATCATACACAAAGAGATTCATGATTCTATCGCGGTCACTCAGATAATAGATCTTATTATTAGCCCACATAGGGAAAATATCCTGAGCACTATTTTGAGTAATATTCTCATTTTTCTTTGTCTTGTAATCAAAAATCCAAACATCGTCAGCCATTCCGCCTTGATAATACTTCCAAGTGCGGAATTCACGCATTACCCGATTGTAAGCCATCTTAGACCCATCAGGAGAGAACGTTCCAAAACCAGCACAAGCAAAAGGAAGTGGTTCTGATACGCCACCCTCAGCCGGTACTTCAAAAAGTTGTCCCTTAAAGTCATTAAACGACTGTTTCCTGGAGCGATAAACAACTGAGTTATTATCTTTCCAGGTTACAACCATATTATTAGGCCCCATACGATCGGAGATATCATCACGCTGTAACGTAGCAGTGTAAGTAATTCTAGTTGGCTGTCCGCCCTCAGCAGGCATTGTATAAACCTCTGTATTACCATCATACTGTCCGCTAAACGCAATCTTCTTGCCATCAGGAGAGAATCGGGCAAACATCTCATAGCCCTGCGCATCAGATGTAAGCCTACGAGCTACCCCACCCTGGGCATCTACAGTGTAAAGATCACCAGCATAGGTGAAAACAATCTGGTTTCCATGAATGGCAGGAAAACGCAGTAGACGCGCCTCCTCCTGTGCAGTCGTAGTTAACCAACCGGCTGCCAGAATAAATAACAAAGCTATCTTTCTCATTGAATAAAGTTTGTGATTAAGGTCTGATCAGAAAAAGCAGAGCAGTGACCACAATTAACGTTAATCTCCTGCCCTGCGTTTGAGCTGAAATGTTGCACCTCTTCTATTACGAATTATATACCACAAATATAATCATCTGATTCGTAAACCTATAAGATTTTTAGCTCGTTCAATCCCGAACAAAAAACGGTCATATTCGAACACTCTGCGCCCTATCTTCGCAAAAATTGAATATCACTCACTATTAAAATCCGCTATTTATTACCTTTAACTCTAAAATTCACCACCACTATGAAGTATTTTACCCCCATTCTTCTACTCTTGCTTTTTCTAACTATTGATTCTGCATGCCAATCATATACAGTCATGACCTTCAACCTTAGATATAATAACCCATCAGATGGCATCCAACAATGGAATAATAGAAAGGAGTTCACCCTTGAAATTATAAAAGATCACCAATCTGATATCATAGGAATTCAGGAGGGATTACTTGACCAGGTACAGTCAGTTTCTTGACCAAAACCTACCAGGTTATCAAAGGGAAGGTATTGGAAGAACTGATGGGATTGACAAGGGTGAATTTGCGGCAATTTATTTTAAATCGAATAGATTTAAAAAAATAGAAGGGGGGACATTCTGGCTATCAGAAACGCCAAACAAGCCTGCAATGGGCTGGGATGCGGCTGTTATCAGAATCTGTACCTGGGTTAAATTACAGGATATCTCTACCGGAAAAAAGATTCTCTTTATGAATACTCATTTTGATCATATCGGCGAGATCGCAAGATATGAAAGCGCACTGCTTATTGTTAGAAAGGCCAACGAGTTGAGTAAAGATGGTTATTCTGTTATTATTACAGGTGATTTCAATTCCACAATAGACTCTAAACAGATTAAAGAGATCCTTTTAACCTATGATGATAGCCGATCTATATCTGAAGCTCTACCCGAGGGAACAGAAGGTACTTTCCATGATTTCGGTCGATTAAATGAGCCACTTCAAAGAATAGACTTTATCTTTCTTAAAAAAGGAGAATGGCACGTATTAAACTACATCACTGACATCCGAAAAAAGGGAGAGATCTTTTCTTCTGATCATTATCCGGTAATAGCAAAAATCAAAGCTTTATAGATGATATAAAGTCTATCAACGCCTACTGACTCCAATTCATTGATACCAGATGATTCTAGAGAGTATCTATTAGTCCCGTTGAGTCTTACTAAAGGCCAATGGAGGCAAAAGGAATGAGCTATTTTTCGGACAAAAAAGATTAGAGTAAATTTGTCAAAAAAAACAGAATGGGAGAGATAAAGGTGATCGCATTCGATGCCGATGATACTTTATGGGAAAACGAGACCTATTTTAAGGAAGCTGAGGATCAATTCGCCGAAACATTGATCCGATGGTATCCTAAACAGTACTCAATAGATGAACTTTTTCGGACAGAGATGAAAAACCTATCCGCATACGGATACGGGGCTAAAAGTTTTACCTTATCAATGATAGAGACTCTGCTTCGACTTGGTGGGGATAATGTAACGCCTAAGATGGTTTCGACCGTTTTAGAAGCCGGAGATAAAGTGATAACTCATAAAGTTGAATGTTTACCAGAAGTTGAAGAGACCCTTAAAGTCTTAAATAGGTCATACAAGTTGGTAATGATTACAAAAGGAGATCTTCTGCATCAACAGCGGAAATTAAGAGAGAGTGGATTGTCCTGCTATTTCGACCACATAGAGATCATTAGTGAGAAAGACAGAGATGAATACCATCGAGTGATCAACCTGCTTGGCATCAAACCAACGGAATTCATGATGGTAGGTAACTCACTGAAAAGTGATATTATTCCTCCTCTTGAAATCGGAGCAACTGCGATATATATACCTTTTGAGCACACATGGCAGCACGAACACTCAGAAGAACCCAATACAGATGATGGTCGATACTATAAGATTAGAAAAATCAGCGAACTCGTGAATCTAATCCACCAAATCACCCAATAGTTTTTGCATCGCCTTATTCTCAATAGTAGATTATCAGTATTACTAGATCAATAATTTCAAAGATCTAATCGTTAAAAGAAGAACAATGAGAAAAGAAATATTACTTTCAGAATGGAACAGAAAAGATCATTTTGAATTCTTTAATTCTTTTACTGAACCCTATTTTGGAATCACTACCTCTCTAGAGATCACCCAAGCTTCTCATAGAGCCAAAGAATTAAACGTATCTCTCTTTCTATATTATATGCATGCCTGTATGAAGGCCGTCAATCAAGTTGCTTCATTTAGAATCAGGCTTGAAGGAGACAAGATATATCAATACGATACGATTCATGCTTCGACAACCACGAACAGGGAAAATCTGCCTTTCGCTTTTGCATTCCTTCCATTTAATGAAAACTTAAAAGAATTCGTTGAGCAGAGCACTATTAACCTCAATGAAGCAAGAAAGATGACAGGATTGGGTATGGGCGAAGAGAACAAGAGATTGGATCTTGTTCATTACTCTACACTCCCCTGGATTGAATTCAGTTCCGTAAGTCATCCAAGAAACTTTAACTATAGAGATTCAGTACCCAAGATAACTTTTGGAAAGATCAGTAATAAAGGTGACAGAGTAATTATCCCTATTGCTATCCATGTACATCACGGCATCATGGATGCTCAAGATGTGGCCGAATATTTAGAAGCATTTCAATACCAACTAAACAAATAATCATTGAATCTTGAATCCCGAATCTTGAATCCCGAATCTTGAATCTTGAATCCTGAATCTTAAACCATTTTCCTCTTACTTTCCGCCCAAACATAGTCATTGACCAAAAAAAAAGGGGACAGCTGTTTTACTGTCCCCAGAACTCGTTAAAGATTCATTAGTTTTTTGATTTCGGCCAGTAAGAGTTGTGGTTTAACTGGTTTTTCTAGGTACGCATTAACCGGCAGCCATTTAGGATCTTTTGCCATCTCCTTAAGGTTTAGTCCGGTGATAGAGTCAACACTAGTAAGCATGATAATAGGCAACTTCTCGAACTCTGGATCATGCCTCATCTCTCGAGCCATTTCAAAACCCTCTTGATCAGTATTCATCATTACATCGAGAATAGCCAGATCAGGTTTTTCCGCACGAGCTACCTTAAGACCTTCAAATTTATCGCATGCAGTGACAACTTGGAAGCCCTCTTTTTCTAACATCGACTTTTGGATAAAGATAAAGTCTATATCATCATCCACTAATAATATCTTAATATTTTTCATATGCTATTTCTTTCTTTTGAACCCCGCACGAATTAGACTTCTATTTAGTGACCATAAAGACAAGGCCAATTCGTGGGGGTCTGGTTTTGATATTAAGCAAATTTAGTAACGTTTACGAGCACGATAATGAGTATGAAGCAACTCATGAGATTTATGTCCTAGCGGATGTCCTAAGAACTCTTCATAGATCTGAGTAACCTCAGGGTTTTGGTGCGATTTACGCATCGGTAATCCTTCGTCTTCAGAATAGATTGCTTTTGCTCTCTTTTGTCTAATCTCAGGAGAGGTAGGGATAGGTTGTCCGCCACCACCTAAGCAGCCGCCGGGGCAAGCCATTACCTCAATAAAATGGTAGACTGCATCACCACTTTCAACAGCAGCCATCAGTTTATGAGCATTCGCCAGACCATGGGCAATGGCGCATTTTAATTCAACCCCCTCTAAGAAAGACCATTCTGGTAATACATTGGCAATAGTGACAGAAGCTTCTCTAACACCCTCCATACCACGGACAGGAGTAATATTTAGATTTTCAAATGGCACCTCTCTGCCGGTTACTAACTCATAAGCCGTTCTTAAAGCAGCCTCCATGACACCACCGGTTGCGCCAAAGATAACAGCTGCTCCGGTTGAGTCTCCCATGAAGCGATCGAACTTCTCATCTTCAAGCTTCATGAATTCTATTCCAGCTTGTTTAATCATGATGGCCAACTCACGAGTTGTCAAAACATAATCAACATCCTGATAACCACTATCACGCATTTCGGGCCGTTGTGCTTCAAACTTCTTAGCGGTACAAGGCATGATAGAGACAGAGACAATATCCTTAGGATTAATGTTTTTCTTCTGGGCATAATAGGTCTTTACTAATGCACCAAACATCTGCTGCGGTGATTTACACGTTGACACATTAGGCAAAAGATTAGGGTAAGTATGCTCAATAAATTTGATCCATCCGGGAGAACAAGAGGTTGTCATAGGTAGAGAAACGCTTTGGTCTTTATCAACCAACGCCTTTTTTAGGCGGGTTAATAGCTCTGTACCTTCCTCCATAATGGTCAAGTCGGCCGTAAAGTCAGTATCTAACACAGAATTAAAGCCCAGGCGTCTAAGAGCAGCCACCATTTTTCCAGTCACTCTTTCACCCACATCATAACCTAATTCTTCGCCAAGAGCGACCCTGACAGCGGGAGCGGTTTGAACAGCCACATGTTTAGTAGGATCATAGATCGCATTCCATACCTCTTCAATATAGTTTCTTTCAATAAGAGCACCCGTCGGGCAACGGTTAATGCATTGGCCACAATTGGTACAGACCACCTCATGCATGGGTTTATCATAGAAACTAGAGATCTTCATCTCATGACCTTTATGAGCCACGGAAAGAGCATTTACCCCTTGTAGTTCGGCACAAGTTCTAACACAACGTTGGCAACGGATACACTTAGAGTCATCCTTCATAATAGAGGGAGAGGAGATATCTACCTTGTTATGTTTAAGAGGGATAAGATCAGTATAGATATGATTTCCTGTTCTATACTCATTAGCCATTGATTGCAATTCGCAATTACCATTTTTATAGCATTTAGTACAATCAGAGTTATGTTCAGAAAGAAGCAATTCGATAATATTCTTTCTAGCTTGTCTGACTTTCATGCTATTGGTCAGGATCTGCATATTTTCTCTCACTGGAGTGGCACAAGAGGCTAGAAGATTACGCATTCCAACCTGTTCCACCACGCAAACGCGACAGTTACCGGCTATACAAAGATCTTCATGGTAACACAAAGTCGGTATGCGTAAGTTAAGTTGCCTAGCTGCATCGAGAACGGTTGTACCCTCTTCGACAGATAGCGGTATATTATTTATTGTAAGATTTATCATTTTCTTTTCCATGATGAGTATCAGATTGATTGATTAGTAGACGATTTCTTCTCTGAAGTTTTCAATGATCGAGACAAAAGCATTACCCACCGATTGGCCTAGACCACATTTAGCAGCTATCTTCATAGTTTCAGCCAGTTTCATTAATTCATCTAGGTAGGATGAAGGGCGTTCGCGTCTTTTAACCGCTTCGATGCCTAAAAGGAGCTGTTGACAACCTACACGGCAAGGCGTACATTGTCCGCATGATTCCTCTTGGAAGAAATCGAGATAATTATGTAAAACGTTATACATGGAACGAGAGCTATTAAAGATCTTCATAGATCCTCCGGTAGGAATACCTTCAAAACCGATGATAGTTTCTTTAAATTTTTTTCGAGGGACACAGAAACCTGAGGCGCCTCCAACCTGAACGGCCTTCGTATCGCCATCGCCAAACTCCTCAACAAAATCGGCCAATGACATCCCAAGTTCTAGTTCAAAGATACCCTCTTTCACAGCATCACCAGAAATGGAGAATAGCTTCATCCCACGAGAATTGTCTGTCCCCAGTTTTTTATATTCTTTAAACCCAATCTCTGAAATAATGATCGTATTCACAAACGTTTCGACATTATTTACCACGGTAGGTTTATTGAGATACCCTTCAGTTACCGGGAATGGGGGTTTATTTCTTGGTTCACCTCTTTTACCCTCCATACTTTCGATAAGAGCAGTCTCCTCGCCACAGACATAAGCGCCACTGCCATAACGGATATCAAGAGTAAAATCAAGACCTATATTTTTAAACTCCTCATTTAAGTCGGCCATACACTTTCTTAACTTCGGAGCTAGGTATTTATATTCAGCCCTTAAATAGATAAAACCTTTTGTAGCTCCAATGATATTCCCACAAAGAGCCATTCCGGTGAATACTTTACGTGGAACCCGTTCTAATATTTCCCTATCTTTAAAAGTGCCTGGTTCCCCTTCATCGGCATTACAGATAACGTACTTCTGATCAGCTTTAGCTTCCTTTGCCAGTTTCCATTTTAAACCGGTAAGAAAGCCAGCACCTCCCCTTCCTTTCAAACCCGAATCAATCAACTCAAGAATAAAATCATCTCCATCTTCAGCAAGTTTTTTCTTGAGGAGTTCAATTTCCTTCCCTTCAGGTTTAAAGATGAGATCTACACGAGATATTTTTTTTGTTTCCATTTGGATTATGTTTACAGTTTTTGAAGGGATTAACGATTCATATAATTCTCGATGATTTCGATGACTTTACCCGGTGTTAATTCGGTAAAGACCTCGTCGTTGATCAACATGGCAGGGCCTTTATGACACCAGCCTAAACAGTTTGTTGTGGATAGGGAGAACTTCCTATCTGGGGTCGTTTGGCCAACTTTTATTTTAAGGGTCTCCTCAATGGCCTGTAAAATCGCCTCTTTACCCTTCATGTCGCACACAATAGTTTTACATAGCCTAATGGAGTATTGCCCCACCTCTTTTGTTTCAATGAATGAATAGAACGAGGCAGTACCATAGACATCGGCGGCCGACATATCAAGCTCTCTCGCGATGTTTACAACCGTCTCATCGTTTAAATAACGACGAGCATCTATAACCTCTTGCAAAATTGGCATCAAAGACTCCCGTTTTCTACCGTGCTTATCGGCCAACTCTTTTACAAAGTTTTCGGTATTTGACATTGGTTTCGTTTGTTTAGTGATTAACTGGCTGATTTATAATTCTTTTTATGTTTTATTGTTATTTCATTAACAATGTAGTGCCCAAAAGTAAGACAACATTTAGAAAACCATTAACCAGAAGCGCATTTTTTTAAAACATTAGGCTAATTTGTATTAGGTCTAAATAAGCAGAAAAGGTAAAACACTTGTTTATCAAATATTAAGATTAACTTTGGTATAAAAATGAACCATCAAAATAGTCCTGATATTTAACACTTCATTGTTAACATACTAACAATGTTAATTAATTAACACAATATTTGCTTATTAACTAACTTTCTGATACATTTGCCATTGACAAACAACGAATAATATATATTAGCACTGGAATCATAAAAGCAAAAGAGCATGAAGATTAGTGAGATTGTAAAAATACTTGATGGCGTATTAGTGGCAGGAGAAGATCAGATGGATCGAGAGATCAGTTTTGGATTTGCATCCGATTTGATGAGTGATGTATTAACACTTGAGACCAATGATTTAGTTTTGTTGACAGGGTTATGTAACATTCAGGCTATTCGTACCGCCGAGATGAGTGATATTCCCTGTATCATTTTTGTTCGAAGGAAGAAGGTTACGCCAGAGATGATCGAGCTTGCGGAAGAGTCAGGTATAACCTTAATGGAGTGCAACTACTCAATGTTTAAGACGGTAGTTACCTTAGCAGAGCATGGCATAAGGCCGCTCTTCTAGGTTCAAGCACAGCGATCAAAGCTTAAATTTAGGTATTAAAAAAATGGCAACGGAATGCAATTTGAATTTGAAGTAGCAGGAGGTGATTTCGCAAATGCCGGAACCGCATCCAGTCAAGTGAAAAAGATATTAAAGCAACTCAATGTCAGTGTTGCTGACATAAAAAGAATTGTGGTTGCATTGTATGAAGCGGAGGTAAATATTGTTGCCCACGCTTATTCAGGCGTTGTAACAGTAGAAATCGAGACGACTCAGGTTCGAATTGTGCTTAAAGATTCAGGACCTGGTATTCCCGATATTAATTTAGCCATGCAACAGGGGTATTCAACAGCATCGCCGGAAGTACGTGAGATGGGATTTGGAGCTGGTATGGGTTTACCCAATATCAAAAGAAACATGGACATCTTAAATATAACCAGTGAAGTTGGAGTTGGTACCGTTGTAGAAATGATCGCAGTTCTTAATGTTGCATAATTATGGCTTCTGATCCAAAAACATCAAGTGGTTTTCATCATGCACTCAAGGTCAAACAAGAGGTTTGTATTGGATGCACCCACTGTATGACAGTCTGCCCAACAGAGGCAATCCGCGTTAAAGATGGAATGGCTGTTATTACTGATGATCGATGTGTTGATTGTGGAATGTGCCTTAGGAGTTGCCCCGTAAAAGCCATTCATGTCGACCACGACGACTTCAATCACATCTTCGACTATAAATACCGTATAGCCTTAGTCCCGGCCGTACTCATAGGTCAGTTTCCGGAAGATATCAGTGTTGAACAGATCTATAGTGTTCTTGCGGATATCGGTTTTACCCATGTTTATGAAGCCGAGCATGGTGTCGACCTCCTGCATCAAACCATGCTTGATTATATCAAACAGCCGATTGTCGCCAAACCGGTGATCTCATCCTTCTGCCCTGCTATTGTTAGATTAATCCAGGTAAGATTCCCGGCCTTGACAGAGAATGTGATGCTCTTAAAACCTCCTCTTGATGTCGCCAGTCTCTATATTAAAAAAAGACTGGTTGACGAAGGAGCTCAAGAAAACGAGATCGGAATATTCTATATTACTCCTTGTGCAGCCAAAATTGCGGCAATCAAGAGCCCTGTTGGTGAAGATGTCTCTGCGATAACCGGAGTCATCAACCTCGACTTCATCTTCAATAAAATCTATAGAACCATTAAAGCCACCCCTCGCGGCTCCTCTTTCCCTTTACCCGATGTCAGTCCTCTTACCGGAATCGCAGTCAAATGGAGTCTAACCCACGGAGAAGCAGACCATGTTCCCGGAAGGAGCCTCGCGATTGATGAGATTCATAATGTCATGGACTTCCTTGAGAAGATAGAAAACGAAGAGATCAGTGATATCGATTTTCTTGAGCTGCGAGCCTGTGATGAGAGTTGTGCCGGAGGTGTTCTTACTACGTCCAATCGATTCTTAACGGTGGAAAGACTTAATCACAGAGCCTCAGAAACCATAAGAAGACAAACAGAATCGGGTCTTGGATCCAACAATCCAAATGAGATGGCACCCTATTTTGGCCATTTGCTACCATTGATCAGAGTTGAAGAAGTGCAACCTAGAAGCATCATGCAACTCGACAAAGATATGGCAGAGGCCATGCGTAAGATGAATAAGCGCAACAAAGTATATAATGCTCTTCCAAAAGTCGATTGCGGTGCCTGCGGTGCCCCAAGTTGTCAGGCTCTTGCAGAAGATATAGCCCAAGACAAGGCCTCCTTTAATCAATGTTTCTTCATAAGAAACAGGATGCTTACAGCCGGTAAAATCCAGCTATCAGATTCTAAACAGGTACTCGACTCAATCTGGGGTAATAATAAACTCAAAAAACTAGGGGATGGTAACGACCCCACTAAAGAAAACCAATAAATATCAAATCACAATGCGATTTACACAAATGGCATGGTTTGATGTAATCCTTCCCAAAACATTAGACAATCATGCCTGCTCCTTGTAGCGCATTAAATTAAATCCTCATCAAATGAAACTAAAAGACATCGTTGAAAAACTCAACCTAACAGTGGTTGCCGGAATTGAAGGCCTCGATAAGGAAGTAACCGGTGGTTATACCTCCGATCTATTGAGCGATGTTATGGGCAACGCCGAAAGTGGAATGATATGGATCACCCTTCAAACCCACAAAAACGTCATGGCCATAGCTTCTCTTAAAGATATGGCAGCAGTGCTTCTCGTTAAAGGACTTCAACCTGAACCTGCAATGGCAGAACAAGCCAATGAAGAAGGAATTACCATCCTCTCTACCGATCTTTCTGCCTTCGAAATGAGTGGAAAACTATATCAAATTCTTGGATAAACATGAGACTCTTCAAGGCTGATTTGCATATTCACTCTATACTTTCTCCTTGTGGCGACCTTGAAATGAGCCCTCAGGCGATCGTTGACAAAGCAGTTCAGCAGGGTCTTGACATTATTGCTATTAC
>Ga0209066_10002229_pt1 | contig 23981 bp, 26 predicted proteins | sample All_14_2_FD_187198 | JGI IMG/M metagenome (GOLD analysis project Ga0209066, IMG submission 187198) | Freshwater microbial communities in response to fracking from Pennsylvania, USA - Allegheny Zone_MetaG_DW_15 (SPAdes) (version 2) ... | reverse complement strand
ATCGGCAGCTCGATGTTCTGCGCCGCCGACAAGCGCGGGACGAGGTGGAAGAACTGGAAAACGAAGCCGATCTTCTCGCGGCGCACGCGCGCCAGTTCGTCGTCGGCAAGCGCGGTGACGTCGCGGTCGTCGAGCGCATAGGTGCCCGCGTTGGGGCGGTCGAGCAGGCCGAGGACATTGAGCAGCGACGACTTGCCGGACCCGGAGGGGCCCATGATGGACAGGTACTCGCCGGCCGCGATGTCGAGGTCGACATGGCGCAGGGCATGGACTTCCTCGCCGCCGACGGTGAAGACGCGCTCGATGCCGCGCAGGGCGATCATTTTTCGGCGCTGCTGTCGACGACGGCGTGGGCGCCGGCCTTGACGCCTTCGCGGTCGAGCGAGGTGACCACGCGTTCGCCGCGGCTGACGCCGGCCTTGATTTCGGTGAACTCCCAGTTCGTCAGGCCGATCTCGACCTGGCGTTCGGCGAGCCTGCCGTCGTCGCCGAGGACGAGCACGCGGTTGCCGGGCATCAGCGCCGGCGTCGGGATGCGCAGCACGCCGGCGCGGTTCTCGACGACGACCTCGATGTCGGCGCTGTAGCCGATCAGCAGATGGCGGGCTTCTTCCGGGGCGTCGAACTCGACCTCGACTTCGACGGTGCGCGCCTGCTTCTCGAGCGCCAGCACGTAGGGCGCGATGCGCCGCACGCGGCCGTCGAAGTGCTTGCCGCGGTAGGCGTCGAGGCTGATGCGGCCTGGCATGCCGACCTTCAGTTGCGCGGCGTCGACCTCGTCGATCGGTGCCGTGACGTAGATGCAGCTGTCGTCGATGAGGTCGATGGCCGGCAGCGTCTGGATGCCGGGTGGCGAGGGCGTCAGGTACTCGCCGATCTCGCCGTTGATCTCGGCGACGATGCCGTCGAAGGGCGCGCGCAGGATGGTGCGCGCGGTGTCCGCCCGCGAGGCGGCGATGCGTGCCTCGCCTTCGCGCACCTGGGTGCGCGCCGAGGCGCAGGCGGCCTCGCGCGAGGCGGCGTCGGCCTCGGTGCGCACGACGCTCTGTTCGGAGACGAAGTTCTTCTCGTGCAGTTCGCGGGCGCGGCGCGCTTCGCTCTTGGCGACGTCGGCGAGCTGGCAGACCTCGACGACGCGCGCCCGCGCCGAACCGAGCTGTTCGCGCGAGATGCGCTCGCGCGCGGCGAGGTCGTCGTTCCAGAGCTCCAGCAGCAGTTCGCCGGCCTTGACGCGCTGGCCTTCCTTGACCGGCAGGCGCTCGATGCGGCCGCCGGCGGGCGGCGCCACCTTGGCGCGCCGGCAGGCGGCGACCGAGCCGGCGCGGGTGTTGGCGATGGTCGTCTCGACGCGGCCGTTTTCGGCGGCGGCGACGATGACGGGGATGGGCTCGGGGCGCGTCGTCGCGTAGATGGAGACGGCGGCGGCGACGACGACGGCGCCGGCGACGAGGAACTTCACGGTCTTGCTAGCCATAGGAGAATGAGACCAGCGCGTCGAGCAGCGCGTCGGGTTGTTCGGACATCATGGCGTGGCCCGCCGGATGCAGGGTAACGACCTTGGCCTGCGGCAGCAGGCTGGCGAGCGTCTTGGTGTTGCGTGTCGGCGTCATCTGGTCGCGGCTGCCGGCGACGAGCAGTACCGGACACTTGACACCGGCGGCGGCGGTCGCGCCGGCGAGGTAGCTATGGCAGGCGCGCAGGTCGTTGACCATGGTGCCGGGTTGCTGGCGTTCCATCAGGCGGCGGTTGATGCCGTAGATCCACATGCCGGGCACCGCGCTGGCGCCGAGCAGGCCGCGCTGCGAGTGCGACCAGCCGTTGACCATGGCCATCGCCGCCGGCTCGTCGTTGGCGGCGGCCTCGAGCAGCGCATCGGAAACAGCCATCGGCACTGAGGCGCCGATCAGCACCAGGCGCGACACGCGGTCGGCATGGCGGCCCGCGGCGTCGAGCGCCGCCAGCGCGCCCATGCTGTGGCCCACCAGCATCGCCTTGCGAACACCCTTGGCGTCGAGCAGGGCGATGATCCAGTCGGCGATCGCATCGACGGAGGCCAGCGCATGGCCGGCGCTGCGGCCGTGGCCGGGCAGGTCGGGTGCAAGCACCGCGTGCCCGTGGTGCGCGAACCAGCGGCTCTGCAGGCCCCAGCACGAGTGGTCCTGCTGGGCGCCGTGGATGAAGACGACGGCGGGAAGTGCCGGGTCGGGCGTCTTGCCGCCGGTATAGATGTAGGTGGAATGCCCCGAGACTTGCAGTTCCATTTGCCGCCGGACGCTAGGCCTTCTGCGCCGCGGCGAGCCCGCGGTCGAGATCGGCGATCAGGTCGTCGGCGTCCTCGAGTCCGATCGACAGCCGCACGGTGCCCGGATGGATGCCCGCTGCGCCGAGCGCGTCCTCGGACATGCGGAAGTGCGTCGTCGAGGCCGGATGGATGACCAGCGACTTGGCGTCGCCGACGTTGGCGAGGTGCGAGAAAACCCGCAGCGATTCGATGAACCTGCGGCCGGCGGCCTTCGGTCCGCTCGGCCCGCCCTTCAGGGTGAAACTGAAGACGGCGCCGCAGCCGCGCGGCAGCAGGCGTTTCGCGAGCGCGTGGTCCGGGTGGTCCTCGAGCTCGGGATAGGCGACGGCGGCGACGGCCTCGTGGCGCGCGAGGTGGGCGACGACCTTGCGCGTGTTCTCGATGTGGCGCTGCATGCGCAGCGGCAGCGTTTCCATGCCCTGGAGGATCTGGAAGGCCGTCAGCGGGCTCATGCAGGCGCCGAAGTCGCGCAGCCCCTCGCGCCGTGCGCGCAGCAGGAAGGCGGCGACCGTGGACTCCTCGGTGAAGTCCATGCCGTGGAACCCGGCGTAGGGCTCGGTCAGCGTCGGGTACTTGCCCGACTTGTCCCAGTCGAAGGCTCCGGAGTCGACCAGCAGCCCGCCGATGGCGACGCCGTGGCCACCGAGGAACTTGGTCGCCGAATGGAAGACGAGGTCGGCGCCGTGGTCGAAAGGCCGCATCAGGTACGGCGTCGTGAAGGTCGAGTCCACCAGCAGCGGCAGCCCGTGTTCGTGCGCGAGGTCGGCGACGGCCGGCACGTCGAGGACGTCGAGGCCGGGATTGCCGAGCGTCTCGCCGAACAGCAGGCGGGTCTCGGGCCGGATGGCGCCGCGCCAGGCGTCGAGGTCGCGCGGGTCGACGAAGGTCGTCGTGACGCCGAAGCGCGGCAGCGTGTATTCAAGCAGGTTGTGCGAGCCGCCGTAGAGGGAGCGGCTGGCGACGATGTGGCTGCCGGCGCCCATCAGCGTGGCGATCGCAAGGTGCAGCGCCGCCTGACCCGAGGCGACCGCGATGCCGCCGACGCCGCCCTCGAGCGCGGCGATGCGCTCCTCGAGGACGGCGTTGGTCGGATTCGAGATGCGCGAATAGACGTGGCCCGCGCGTTCCATGTTGAAAAGGGCGGCGGCGTGGTCGGTGTCCTTGAAGACGAAGGACGTCGTCAGGTAGATGGGCTGGGCGCGTGCGCCGTGCTGGGCGTCCGGCGTCTGGCCGGCGTGCAGGCTCAGGGTGTCGAACTTGTACGTCATGCCGGTTCGTCGGGCTGCATCATGCGCTCGAGCAGGGTGATCCGATCCTTGAGCAGCAGCTTGCGCTTCTTGAGCCGGCGCAGCAGGAGCTCGTCCTCCGAGGGGGCGGTCGAGAGCTGGGCAATGGCTTCGTCGAGGTCACGATGCTCGCCGCGAAGCGTCTGCAACTGGGCGTCGAGAGTGCTGGCGTCGTTGCTGGGTTCCATGGCCGCCTATGTTAGGCGGCTTGGCCGTGGGTTGGCAACGTCCCTCTTGAAATTCGGGGGCTTCGCCGCAAGCTTCAGGACGTGCGCCTTTCAGGAGCCATCATGCAAGTCGTCTTCAATCATCCGCTGATGTACGTCATCGATTACCCGGGCCAGGACGCCGTGGAAATGCTGGACAAGCGCGCCGGCCGGGTCGGCCTCATGCGCGGCGCGGTGGCCGAGCGCTTCCGCCACGACTTCGGCATTTTCCTCGCCGAGGAGCGCAACGAGGAGCAGCTCGAGGAGCAGCTCGAGGAGTTCATCGACGCCTATAGCGCCGTCATGGACCAGCCGGTCTCGCGGCACTGAGGCTAGCCCTATCGCCAGACCCCGGCCGCGGCGCGGGCAAGCCGGTTAGAATCGGCGCATGCCCCAGACCATAGGCCGTTTCGAGATTCGCCGCGAGCTCGGACGCGGAGCGCAGAGCGTCGTCTACCTTGCGTGGGACCCGCAGCTCCAACGCGAGGTCGCCATCAAGACGCTGCACTTCGGCGAGGCCGATCCGGCGCAGAACGCCGCACTGGTTTCCGAGGCCTTGCTCGTCAGCAAGCTGCGTCATCCGAACGTCGTTCCCATCTTCGACGCCGGCGAGGCGGACGGCGACGCGTATCTCGTCTTCGAGTACATCGAAGGCCGCAGTCTTGCCGAGGTCCTCAAGAGCGAAGGGCGCATGACGCCGGGCCGCGCCGCCGATGTCATGCGCCAGGTGGCCGACGCGCTCGCCGAGGCGCACCGGCTCGGCATCATCCATCGCGACCTCAAGCCGTCGAACATCCTTTTCGACGGACGCGGCACGCCGCGGGTCATGGACTTCGGCATCGCCGTGCGCATCGCCGACGACGCCGCGGCGCAGCAGAAGGGTCTTTCCGGCACGCCGTACTACATGGCGCCCGAATACGTGACCCGGCAGGCGGTGAGCGTCAAGAACGACATCTATGCCGCCGGCCTGATCCTGCTCGAGCTGCTGACGGGCCGTCGCGTCGTCCATGGCAACGGCATCGAGGAGATCCTCTACAAGGTCGCCTGCGAGCAGGTCGAGATCCCGAAGGGCGAAGGCATCGACGATCGCCTCGCCGACATCGTGCTCAAGTGCTGTGCGCTCGACCCGGCCGAGCGCTATCCGTCGGCCGAGCAATTGAAGCAGATTCTCGACGGCTACTTGGGCGCCGGCGCCCAGGCGCAAGTGCCGGAGGGCGGTGCGGACCGCAAGCAGGCGACGCTCGAGTTCCTGTTGCGGCGCATGCGCCACAAGAGCGATTTCCCGGCCCTGTCGGATTCCGTTTCCGCGATCAACAAGCTCACCGTGTCCGAGAAGGAGAGCATCAACAAGCTCTCCAACACCATCCTCAAGGACTATGCGCTGACCAACAAGATCCTGCGCCTGGTCAATTCGGCGTTCTACCGCCAGGCCGGCGGCGGCAATATCAGCACTGTCTCGCGCGCGGTGATCGTGCTCGGCTTCGACGCCGTGCGCAACATCGCCATCACCGTGCTGCTGTTCGAGCACCTGCAGGACAAGGGCAACGCCCGCGAACTCAAGGAGGCGTTCCTGCGCTCCAACCTCGCCGGCCTGCTGGCGCGCGACGTCGGCAAGAACCTGATGCCGCGCGAAATCGAGGAAGCGTTCATCTGCTCGATGTTCCACGGCCTCGGCCAGTTGCTGGCGCAGTACTACTTCCCCGAGGAGGTCGATGCCATCCGCAAGCTGATGCAAAGCAAGCAGCTTTCGCTGCGCACGGCTTCGACGCAGGTGCTCGGCATCTCGTTCGAGGACATGGGCGTCGGCATCGCCCGCACCTGGGGCTTCCCGGCGAGCATCGTCGCGAGCATGGAGCCGCTGCCGGATGGCCAGGTGCGCAAGCCGGCCACGCACGAGGACATGCTGCGCCTGGTCGCGGGCTTCTCGAACGAGCTCTGCGACCTGATTTCCTCCACCGCGCCCGAGGATCGCAAGAAGGCGATGCACGGCATCAGCGACCGCTTCGCCTGCCTGCAGATGTCCGACCAGCAGCTGCAGGCGAACATCGAGGAGTCGTTCGGCGAGCTGCGCGAACTGGCGTCGATCCTGCGCGTGAATCTCAAGCAGAGCCCCTTCGCGCGCCAGGTCGCCGTCTTCGCCGGCGCGAAGGAGGAGGAGGCGAAGGAGGAAGGGGACGCCGACCTCGATACGCTGGCCGACACGGTGCTGGCCAGCACGCCGGTGTATGCCGAGGACGAACATGCCGAGATTACGGATCAAGGCGTGCCTGAGGACGCACAGGCGGTGCTCTCCGCAGGCATCCAGGACATCAGCAACTCACTGGTCGACGATTTCGCACTCAACGACATCCTGCGCATCATTCTCGAGACCATGTATCGCGCCATGGGTTTCGAGCGCGTGCTGCTTTGCCTCAAGGATGTGAAGACCGGCATGATGATCGGCCGCTTCGGCTTCGGCCCGGACGCGACCGAACTGGCGAAGTCCTTCCGTTTTCCGCTCGCCTACGAGCCGGACGTCTTCCACCTGTCGACGCACAAGGCGGTCGACATCATCATCACCGACATCGACGATCCCAAGATCGCCGAACGCGTGCCGCGCTGGTACCGCGAGCGCATCACCGCGAAGACCTTCGTGCTGTTCCCGTTGACGCTGAAGAACATTCCTGTCGCACTGATCTATGCCGACAAGGACAAGGCCGGCTCGATCGTGATTCCCGACAAGGAACTGTCGCTGCTGAAGACGCTGCGTAACCAGGCGCTGCTGGCGATCAAGCAGACCGCCTAGCAGGCGGTTCAGGCGGCCTGCGCCTTCAGGCGCGCCAGCGGCCGCTGGTCGATCGGCAGGTTGGCGGCCATGGCGACCACCCCGAGGACGATGGAAATCCCCCACACCAGGTCGTAGGCGCCCGTGCGGTCGAACAGCACGCCGCCCATCCAGGCGCCGAGGAAGCTGCCGATCTGGTGGCTGAAGAAGACGAAGCCACCGAGCATCGACAGGTAATGGACGCCGAACACCTGGGCGACGATGCCGTTGGTCAGCGGTACGGTCGCCAGCCAGAGCGTGCCGATTGCCGCGGCGAAGAGGTACGCCGACGTTGCGGTCAGCGGCAGGGCGAGGAAGACGACGATGATGACGCTGCGGGCGACGTAGATGAAAGCCAGCAGGTGCTTCTTGCTGTGGTGCTGGCCGAGCCAGCCGGCACCGTAGGTGCCGATGATGTTGAAGAATCCGATCAGTGCGAGGCACATGACGCCGACGCTGGCCGGCTGGCCGTGGTCGGCGAGGTAGGCGGGAAGATGCACGCCGATGAACACGACCTGGAAGCCGCACACGAAGTAGCCGAAGGTCAGGAGCCAGAATCCCTTGTGGGCAGCGGCTTCGCGGATCGCTTCGCGTACGGGTTGGTGGTGGGCGGCAGACTCGCGCTCCGGTTCCGCGAGCACCGCCGAGAGCGGCGCCATCATCGCCGCCGCAGCCGCCAGCACCAGCAGGGCGACGAGCCATCCGCTCCCCGAGATCAGCGCCTGTGTCCCTGGCAGCATCGCGAATTGGCCGAATGAGCCTGCCGCTCCGGCGATGCCCAGGGCCATGCTGCGTTTTTCCGGCGGGTAGATGCGGCCGAGTACGCCGTAGACGATGCTGAACGTCGTGCCTGACAGGCCGATGCCGATGAGTACGCCCGACGACAGTGCGAGTTCCGACCCCGTCGTCGCGTGGGCCATCCAGACCAGGCCCGCCACGTAGAACAGGCTGCCGGCGAACAGCACGCGTCCGGCACCGTAGCGGTCGGCGATCAGGCCGGCGAACGGCGTCGCGATGCCCCAGACCAGGTTCTGCAAGGCGAGGGCGAAGGCGAAGGTTTCCCGCCCCCAGCCATGGTCGAGCGACATCGGCTGGAGAAAAAGCCCGAACCCGTGCCTTACGCCCATGGACAAAGTCATGATGAGGCCGCCGCACAGCAGGACAACGGCAGGCGTGCGCCAATTTCGTGTAGCAGTCATGGTTGCGGCAGGCGAGTGGGGCGGCCATCATACAATGGCGTTTTCGAGGACAGCGAATGAACAAGGCCTTCGTCAAGGAAAGCGACGCCGACGACGAGGACGATGCACCCGATGCGCCGTCCTTGCCGCCGGGAACGCGCAACTACATGACGACCCGCGGGCATGCCCTGATGCGCGAGGAGTTCGAGCGCCTCATCAAGGTCGAACGCCCGGAACTCGTACAGGTCGTCTCGTGGGCCGCGGGCAACGGCGACCGTTCCGAGAACGGCGACTACATCTACGGCAAGAAGCGCCTGCGCGAGATCGATCGCAGGCTGCGCTACCTGACCAAGCGCCTGGAGAACGCCGTCGTCGTCGATCCGGCGGCCCAGGAAAACGTCGAGCAGGTGTTCTTTGGCGCCACGGTAACGCTCCACTACGTCGATGACGGCGCCGAGGCCCGGTACCAGATCGTGGGCATCGACGAGGCCGATGCCGGCCAGGGCCGCATCAGCTGGATCTCGCCCTTGGCGCGCGCCCTGATGAAGGCGCGCGAGGGCGATACGGTGCGCTTCCAGAGCCCGTTGGGCGTCCGTGAAATCGAGATCGTCGAGGTCAGCTACTGTTGAACCGGCGCGGTGCGCCGCCACGTTTTATGCTTTTGCACTATGCGCTTGTCAAGTGATTGCCCAGAATGGTTCGGCTGCATCCGCAGTCAACCAATCGAAAGGGCAAGCCATGAAAAGCAACGTGACCAACCTGCGTCCGGTTTCGTCGTTCCGGAGCGCGGTACTGCCGGAGTTTCTCGAGCTGCGCGTCGAGCGCTATTACCGCGAGCGCGTCCGGGACACCTGGAACGGCGGACACATCATGCGCGGGCGCGTCCCGGGGGCCGGGGCACTGCATCTGTCGAGCAACGACTACCTGTCGCTGGCCCGGCATCCCGACATCCTCGGGGCGATGTCGGACAGCGTCCGGCGCGATGGCAACGGTCTGCTGATGTCCGGCGTCTTCCTGCACGGGGATGATTGCCCGCAACTCGTGCTGGAGCGGCGGCTCGCGGAATTCATGCATGCGGAGTCGGGCGTGCTCTGCCAATCCGGCTACGCCGCCAACACCGGCCTGATCCAGACCATCGCCGACGAGCGCACGCCGGTCTATGTCGACATGATGGCGCACATGTCGCTCTGGGACGGCGTCCGCCTTGCCGGCGCACGGGCGGTTCCGTTCCATCACGACGATCCCGAGCATCTCGAGCGTCAGGTGTTGCGCCACGGTCCCGGCATCGTCGTCGTGGATGCGATCTACAGCACCAGCGGCAACGTGTGCCCGCTCGCAGAGATTGCCGATGTTTGCGACGCGCACGGCTGCATCAGCGTGGTCGACGAGTCCCATTCGCTGGGGACGCACGGCCCCGACGGGGCCGGTCTCGTCGTTGAACTCGGCCTTGCCGAACGTGTTCACTTCCGGACTGCGAGCCTCGCCAAGGCATTTGCGGGCCGTGCCGGTTTCGTGGCCTGCTCCGAGCGCTTCAACGAGTACTTCAAGTCGGGGTCGAATCCCGCGATCTTCAGTTCGACGCTGCTGCCGCACGAGGTGGCCGGGCTGTCCGCCACGCTTCGGATCGTCAGCCGCGAGGCATGGCGGCGCGAGCGGCTGCACGCCAATGCGGCGCGCCTGCGCAAGGCGCTCGAGAACCTCGGCTACAACCTGAACGGCAGTGCGGCCCAGATCATCTCGCTCGAACCGGGTCCCGAGGCGCGGACGATCGTGCTGCGCGATGCGCTCGAAGCGCGCGGCGTATTCGGCTCGGTGTTCTGTGCGCCGGCGACGCCGAAGAGCCGCTCGTTGGTGCGCTTTTCGGTGAACGCGGGCCTCGGCGATGCCGAGCTCGAGCGTGTCGAGGCAGTCTGCCGCGAGATCCGCGACGAGGTGGATCTCGCCAACTGGCCGTCTTCGCGCCGCCTGCGGCGCGGCACTGCGCTCGTCACGCAACGGCCGCTCGCGGCATAGCTGCGTCGGGGGGGGGGGCCTCAGGCGGGTCGCCGATGAGGCCCCTTGCGCTGCTCCTCGTCCAATTGGTCGAGATAGTCGGCGTAGGCGAGGACGTAGTCGAGCTTGAAGGTCGGCGGATCCTTCACGATGGCGTAGGTGTACCAGTCCTTGCCCTCGAATTCGACCGCGGGATGCAGGCAGGCCTGCCAGTCTCCGGCGTGCTCGTGCGAATAGTTGCCGCCGGTCCGCCAGAAGTAAGGCAGGGACTTGCCCCGGCGCAAGGCGTCGAGCAGCCCCTGTGGGGCCTCCTGGTCGTACGCGATTTCATACTGCGACTGCAGCATTTCCTCGCTCTGGACGATCAAGAGTCGCGCCGCGCCGCGCGCGTCGAGCATCAGGACGCCATCCGGCATGCAACACACGTAGTGCTCGACGATGCCATGTTCGCTGCGGATATCCTCGAAGCGCCGCGCGAACTCGGCGTCGCGAAGAAAGAGATGCGAGCCGACGGCGAGCGCGTCGCTGAGCATCTGCTCGAGATCCGAGAAATAGGCGCGCTGGAGTTCGCCGATGGCGCGGCGGAGCACGGATGTGACTTCGCTGTCCTGCTTGCGGATGAAGCGGTCGATGATGCCCTCGTTGAACGCGCGAACGGCGATCAGCTCGTCGGCTTTCCCGGTCAGCAGGATCTTCTTGGTCGCCCGGTTCTTGATCTGGCGACAGAACTCGAGGCCGTCAATCTCCGGCATGTCATAGTCGACCACGACGACGGATATCTGTTCGAAGCGCTGTTCGTTATGCACTTCGCGGTGGATCAGGTCGAGGTTGAGGTCGATGACATGGCGGGCATCGCTGGTCTCGCCGCGGTGCCTGTAAGGCGAAAAGAACGACTCGACCGAGGGCGCCGTGCCGGTGCCGGCGTTCAGCGCGACGAGCGCGGCGAAGGGCGAGTCGAAGAGGCGGAAGGCGAGCGCCGGATCGAGCCGCAGGCTGAGGTTCTTGAGAAAGCTGGCGCTGTCGTCGACGAAGGCGACCGTCGTCGGGAAGAGGAACGGCGGTATCGCGCAGGGCTTCACAATGTCGGAAAGCGCATGACGAATTCGGTGCGCTGCCCGTAGGCGGACGAGCACTCGATGCTGCCGCCGAAGGCGTGCATGACGTCGCGGCAGAACGCCAGGCCGATGCCGGCACCGAGGATTCCGTCGCTGGCGGCCGAACTGTAGAAGCGCGAGAAGACATGCGGCAGGTCTTCAGGCGGGATGCCGCCCGCGGTATCGAGGACGACGAGGCGATTCGACCGCGGGCCGGCGATGGTCGCGATCTCGATGGAGCCCGTCCTTGATCGTGCGATCTGCCGCAAGGCATTCTTGATCAGGTTGAAAAGCAGGTGCACCGTCAGCAGCTCGGCACCCTTGAAAACGAAGTCGTCACGCTGCCGCCAGGTCACGAGCGGCCGCTCCGTCTCGGAAAACGGATAGCGTTCGAGGGCTGTCGCCACGCAACGCACGATGGAGCAGGACACGGGTTCTGGCAAGGCGGTCTCGCCGTGGCGGACATTGACGAGCAGCATGTCGATGATCGTGTTGGCGTGCCGCGCCTCCGCAGCAACGCGGTCGTGCACGCCGGCCATGGCGTCGAGATGGGCGCCGCGCAGCATCGCCACGGGGAGGCCCTGGCGGCGGGCGAGATAGTAGGCGTCCAGGAGGGGTGGCAGGTAGTCGCGGACACCCTCCGCCGCCGCGGCGATGCCCAGCAGGGGCGTGCGCAGCTCGTGGGCGATGCTTCCGGCGGTGGCGAGCATCGCGCGCTCCTGCTCCCGGCGAACCACCTCATCGGCGTAGTTTGCCGCCAGGCCGAGCACGAGGGCAAAGCCGAAGACGGCGAGATAGGCATGGTCGAGCGCGTCCGCGGCGGGCGCGTCCGTGGTCATGGCCCAGGCGAGCCACCCGAGCGAGCAGCCGACGACGAACTGCACGAGGAGCGTCAACCAGTCGAGCAGGAGGACCATGGCGAAAAGCGCCACGAGCGCCGAGGCGACCCAGACGCCCGTCCCACCGTTTTTCAGCAGCATGAAGCTGAAGAAGAAGGGCAGCGTGTAGAGGAGCGCGAAATACCACGCATGGGGCAAGTAGCGGCGCAGGCGCGTGGGCCAGTGGCGGCTGAGCATGAGCGGCACGCAAAGCGCGCTTCCGAGCAGGCGCAACCAGAGGTTCTCATACGGCTGCGGGAAGACGTCGTGCCAGATCCAGTAGTAGAGCGGAAAGCCGATGATGCCGATGGCGCCGAGCGCGATGCGCCGCCGGTCGAAGTACTCGACGTTGCGTACCGCAGGCGCCACGAGCCGTTTGATCAGGGGCTTCACTGCCTTGGTCCGTCTCTGTGAAGGGTGGGTGTCATGATCGCTTTCCGTTTGCATATTAATTCAACTCCGGTGGCGCGGTAACGGCTGTCGGGCGCGTGATGACGGGCAATGACCTGTCAGAAGTAACAGCTGGCTCGAGCATTCGGTGCCGCCTATAGTCCGGCGGAAGTCGCTGAGCGAGACGACCATGGCGAAGCCGCCCCTCCCCCCGAAAAGCAGTGCGGATTACGGTCAGGAACAGCCGGTTGAAAGGAATTTCCGCGTATCGGACTCCGTGCATGGGGAGGACATTTATCGTTGGTCGGATGCGCGTCGGCAAACAACCCGGTGGATATGGCAGCCCCTGGCATGCCATGGACTCGACGTCGCGGCATGCGCCGACGTCTGGTGCGAGCGGGAACCGGAGGAACTCAGGCTTCGGCTCGCAGCCCTGCTGGGACTCGACTGGGCGCTAGCTCGGCCCTGGCTCCTGTTGCTGGTCGCCTGCCATGACGTCGGGCAAGCCAGCCCCGGATGCTGGCGGGAAGGGAGCTCCGGGTCGCGCATCGGTTCTTGCCCGGCGCCTTCGCCATCTGTCGAGCCAAGCTTCGTCGGTCAGGTGGCATTGCGCAACTTGCTCGAGGGGCGCGGCTGGACAGCACGGATGGCTGGCGATCTGGTGGATGCCGTCGTCTGCCATAGCGGACCGCGAGCCGTGCAGGAGACTCTCGACGCAATCAGGGCGGACGAGCACAGCATGGGCGGCGAACGCTGGGAAGAGGCACGCCGCAGCCTGTTCGAAACCTGCCTTTCGGTATTCCGGCCGCCGGTTCCTCCGTCCTTGCGCCAAACCACCAGGCAGAACCTGCCGCTGCTCTCGGAAATGACCCGGAGGGCGATGGCCATGGCCAGCGACGAAGCGTCGTTCCCGCAACCCGGCGACGTAGATATCTACTACTTCGAGGGCTGGTTCAAGCGCAGCTCGCATCGCGCGGCGGGCGTCATCGGTCGTTGACCGGTGGTGTCAATGCCTTCATCATGCAGATGACGGCAGCATCTCGGCTGCCGCTATCGTTGGCGGACGAAACGCATGCGTCACTCACAGAACGATACGCCGGGGCTCGCGCTCTCCTACGTGAGAAGCGCGGATGGCGGGTTTTTCGAGGGCCTGCATGCGGGCGCCCTTCGGCTCGGCTTCGATTCCTGCGGCTACACGATCGGGATTCCGGCGGCGAACGGCGGCATCCAGTTCGTGATGATCAACAGCTTTCCCAGATCATGGCAGGAACGCTACCGGCGCAGCGGGCTGCATGCCCAGGACCCGACGCTGCTTCACGGCATGCGCGAGTCGCGGCCCCTGATCTGGTCGAGCGCAAGCCTGGATGCGCCGGCAGCATGGCGCCAGGCCGCCCTCGCCGCCGGGTTCAACCACGGATGGACGAAGGCCACGCACGACGCCAGCGGGCGGTTCGGTGTCTTGACGCTGGCGCGGAGCCGCGGTCCGATCAGTGCGCAGGAACTGCAGGACAACCTGCCGACGATGCTCTGGCTGGCACAGATGTCTCACTCCGTGCTGTTCAAGATGCTGTTCTCCCGGCACCGGCATCGTTCGCGCGCATCGCTCACGGCCCGCGAGCTGCTGGTCCTGCGTCTCGTCGCCGACGGACGCAGTTCTCTCGAAATCGCCAATACGACCGGGATTACGGAAAGGACCGTCGCTTTCCACATCGGCAACGCGATAACCAAGCTGGATGCCACCAACAAGACGCATGCGGTCGTGACGGCGATGCGCATGGGGCTCCTCGATTGAGACGGATGCGAGCGTGGGACGTCGACATCCCCGCGGTCGTGAGCGGCGGTTCGAAGGGCGTCCATATTCGCTGATGGCGCCCCCCTGATGTCGAAGAGCTGCCGGCTGGCCTCTGGCGGGTATGACTTAAAGCATTGGACATAAGTACATAAGCATTTGCCCGTACTTGTGACGCCGGTAGCCATGACTTAACCTTCCGCATTCTTGGCGTCCGGATCGGCAATCCGGATCGTCCCGCGGTTCCTCCACGAGCAGCGAGGCAGCCGCCATGATAGGAAGGAGAGATCATGCTCAGCCCCGTCCGTGCCAGCGCGAACTCGAAGACCACCCGAATCCTTCTCGTCGATGACCATCCGGCGGTCCGATTCGCCTATCGCGCGTTGCTGGAAGAAGACGGCAATGCCAACGTCGTTGCCGAGGGTGAGTCCGGGGAAGACGTTTGTACCCTGTATTTCCAGCATCATCCGGATCTGGCCATCATCGACCTGAATCTTCCCGGCATCGGCGGTCTCGAGGCCATCCGGCGCATCGTCGCCAAGGATACGCTGGCCCGCATCCTGGTGTTCTCGGCGTACGAAAGCGAGATCCAGATCTGCCGTGCGCTCGAAGCCGGCGCCACGGGCTACATCACCAAGCGCTGCGGCGTATCCCAGATGAAGATGGCGGTAAGCAGCGTCGCTGCGGGCAACGCCTACATCGATCCCGCCTACGTCAACAGCATCGCCTCCAAGCGCCTGTTCGGCGGCAAGGAGAATCCGCTTCAAATCCTGTCGCCGCGCGAGTTCCAGATCTTCGAGAGTCTCGCCCGTGGAGAGCGCCTCGGCGACATCGGCGCAAGGCTCTTCATCAGCCCCAAGACGGTCAGCGTCCACCAGTCGAATCTGATGCGCAAGCTCGGTCTCCAGAACGTTGCGCAACTGGTGCGGTTGGCCATCGACTGCCAGATCATCGACTCGTCCGACTAGGCGAGGATGATCGAAACCTGACCTTCACGCTGGCCGGCGAGACGTTCGGCCCGGTGAAGGAAATCATCGAGGGTGCACCGAACAGGCACCCAAGGGGTTTGCCGTGCCGAGATCCGACCTCCCGCTCGATGACAACAGGGCGCTACGGAGAGTCCTGCTTCCGGATCGTGAATACGCACGCGGCGGAAGTTTTGCCGCCGCATCCCACGCTAAACCCAAGGCAATCAACCGCTAGCGCACGACTCCTCCGATCGCCTCGCGACGCATAAGGGCTTGCGTAGTCGGGAATGCGCGCGGCGCCAATTTTTCCGGACGGCCCAACGGCCTTAAATACGCCGGAGGACAACTCGAACGCGCAAGGAGAACGGATGATGGAAACAACCATGAATGCTGCGGCCGCTACCACCGGACGGAACCCGAAGAATCCGTGCTGTGCAGCGTCGGAGTTCGCGGAGATGATGCGTCTCGCCGCGGAGCTCGTCGGTCGCGGCCTGCCGGTCGGCATGGCGCGCATCGTGCCCCACGGCCTCGATGCGGGCGCCGGCGCCGAACTGGAGCGCATTGCCATGAAGACGAGCGAGTGCTTCGCGTGGGGCTGCTCCGGCGGCGTCTGCGGCGTACTTTTCCGCGCCAACCTGCTCTACGAACTGATGCCGGTCTGGCGGCGCTTCCTCGCGCGCTACCCGGGGCTCCAGGTCGGTGTCGCCCTGAGCGGGGTGGTGCGCGACGCAGAGGAACTCTGGACGGCCACCCGCGTGGCGCTGGCCGAGGCGCACGCGCAGAACCGCCAGATGCTGGTGCTCGAGCCGCTGCAGACGGCCGAGCGCGCACGCGGCTTCGGCATGCTGCGCCCGAGCGGCTATGCACCGAGTTCGACCGTCCATGCACCCGAGGAATGGGGCGACCTCAGTCTCCTTGGGCGCGGGCTCGTGCCGGTAATGGCCCACCTGGATGCGGTGACGGCTTAGGAGCCAGCCATGTCCGACCTCGTCTCGAACGCCGTCACCGGTGCCGCGGAGCCACGCTATATGGAGGAGCCGACGCTCGTCTGGAGCATTCAGCGCGGCGAAATGCACAAGCCGTGCTTCCACACCGAGCTTGCGCATTCGTGCACATGCAGTTGCGAGCTGGGCGCCGCCTGCCGGCGGCCGATCGCAGAGTGGTTGCGGAATCGATAAGCGCCATGGACTTCGCCGGAAGCGTCCAGGATTCGCTGTGCTCCTGGCTCGACCTGGCACCGTGTCGGGCCGAGGGGGCGTCCGGCGACCATGCCATTCCTTTCCGCCAGATCATCGACGTGCTGCCGCAGTGCATCTTCTGGAAGGACGACCGCGGCCGGTTTCTCGGCTGCAATCGCGCCGGGGCGCATGCGGTCGGTCTCGAACACCCCGGCGACATCGCAGGAAGGACGGACTCCGACTTCAATCAGGACATCGAGGTGGCAAACTACCTGCGCCTCGAAGACGAGCGAGTGATGCTGAGCGGCATTCCGATCTATCGCCATCTCTCGCAGGGCCAGGGGGACTCGGCGCCCTGGTTCGAGACCAGCAAGATTCCGCTGCGCAACGCGCACGGCATGATCGTCGGCCTGCTGATCTGCTACGACGACGTCAGCGAGCGGGTGCGCGTCGAGGAACTGCTGCGGCAGGCCAACGAACGTCTCGACGTCGCCGCCAACTTTACGCATAGCTGGTCGATGTGGCTCGATACCGACGGGCGCCTGTGCTGGATCAGCCCCGCCGTGGCCTCGATGTGCGGCTATGCGCCGCATGAATGCCATGCGATGCCGGACTATCCGCTTCCCCTCATTCACCCCGACGACCGCGAACGCATCGGCGCGCTCTTGCTGCACGGGTCGGCCGCCGACGTCGAGGCCGAATTCCGTTTCGCACGCAAGGACGGGCAGGTCCGCTGGGGCAACATCGCGTGCCGCGCCGTGGTCGCCGACGGCGAACGCAGGGGCGTGCGGGCCAGCGTCGTCGACATCACGGCGCAGAAGGAGGCCGAGGCCCGGTTGGTGGAACTCAACGCTTCGCTGGAGGCCCGGATCCACGAGGCCAGCGTCGAAGCGGCGGCCCAGGAGCGCCTGCTTCTGCAGCAATCGCGCTACGCCGGTCTCGGCGAGATGATCGGCTGCATCGTGCACCAATGGCGACAGCCGCTTACCGCACTCGGACTGCTGCTGCAAAACCTCCAGATCGACAGGCACGAAGGCATGCTCGATCCCGCGATCATGGACGAGCGCCTGCAGCGCGCCTTCGGCGTCGTCGAGCGCATGTCGGCCACCATCGACGACTTCCGGCATTTCTTCAAGCCGACGTCGCGCATATCAGCCTTCGACGCTTGCGACTGCGTCGACGAGGTACTCCGCCTCATGGCCCCCAGCCTGGAGGCGGCGCACATCGACGTCGCCGTGAAGGCGGACCGGCCGTGCATGACGCCCGGACGCCAGAACGAGTTGGCCCAGGTCCTCATGAACCTCATCGGCAATGCGCGCGACGCGCTCGTCACGGGCGCCGAGGTCGACCGCCGCGTCATTTCGATCGAGCTGGCGTGTGCGGACGACGAGATCGTGATCGTCGAGCGCAACAACGGCGGCCCGATCGATGAGGACCACATCGGCCGCATCTTCGACGCCTACTACACGACCAAGGCGGAAGGCACCGGCCTCGGGTTGCACATGAGCAAGCTCATCGTCGAACGCCATTTTGGCGGGTGGATTTCCTGCGCCAACACGCAAGGCGGCGTCGAATTCGCGGTCGGCCTGCCGGCTGCCTCGACGGCAGCCGGCGCGGCCCCTGGCGACATGGGCTAGAAGGGGAGCGCCGTGGACGACGTCAGCCGAAAGACATGGAACGATGGCGCCTACCGGCAGCTCCAGCAGATTCGCGCGCTTTTCGTCGCGGTCACCGCGATCGTCGCCATCGCGGTGGCGCTGACGACGCTCCTGACCTTCGGCGGCCCGCTCGAACTCGGCGCGACCATCGGCCTCTCGCCGGCGCAAACGGCCGCCGTCGCCAACGCGCTTGCCGTCGTCGTCATCAGCGTTGCCGCCTTCATCCTCCTGCGCACGGTCAAGACCGGCCATTGGCGCGGCGTCGAAACGACCTTCCTTTCGGGGCTCGCCTACGTCTCGCTGCTGCAACTGGAGCGGGACATGCTCGAACAGAAGTGCAGCGTGACGGCCGAAGCGCTCGAGGAGGCCAGGAACCTCGACGCTTCCTTCGTCGAGCAGCACCGCGACATCATCCGCTTCACCGAGTCGTCGGCGAGCCAGATCGTCGAACGGATCATCAAGCTCGACGAGCAGAGCACCACGCTGGTTTCCATGCTCACGGGCACCGGAGACGCGGATAGCGGCGCGCTCGCCGAAAGCCGGACGGCGCTGGACGAGATCCGCACCTTCGTCGAGCAGCTTCCCGACCGCATTCGCATGGAGCGCAACCAGTTCCGGCAGATCATCGACGACGTCGGGCAGCTCGGCAACCTCGTCAACGTCATCAAGGACATCAGCGGGCAAACCAACCTCCTGGCGCTGAACGCCGCCATCGAGGCGGCGCGCGCCGGCGAGCATGGCCGCGGCTTCGCCGTCGTCGCGGACGAGGTGCGCAAACTGGCCACCAGTTCGAACGAAGCGGCCGGGCTCGTCTGGTCCGGCATCGAGCGCGCCCAGGCCAGCGTGACCAGGGCATTCAGTGCCGAGGTCCAGCGCGAAACCTCGCGCCAGCTCGACAACGCCATCCGGCTCGTGCAGCAGGTGGACGCCATGCAGTCGAAGCAGGACGAGATGCGTCAGTCGCTGGTATCGCAGATCGCCGAAGCGTCCGCGATCAACGCCGACCTGGCCGACCAGATCAATGCGCTCGTTGCCAGCGTCCAGTACCAGGACGTCGTGCGCCAGATGATCGAGCGGGTCGACGAGGCGGCGGCACGCAAGACGGCTGTGCTCGATGACATCGCGCGCAAGCTCCAGGTCGAAGAGGCAACCATCGAAGTCGCAGGCAACGAGATCAGGACCATCCTCAGCGACTTCGTCGCCCGCGAGAGCGACCATGGGCGCCGCGACGCACAGGGTCAGTTGCTGGTCGCCGCCGGGACCGGCAACAGGAACATCGAACTGTTTTGATCGCCAAGGAGCTGAACATGGAGGTAGCAATCGAGCAACTGAATCGCCGCGCCACAGTCAGGCTGGGTGGTCGCTTCGACTACAAGAGCAATCTCACCTTCCGCAACAACACGCGGCCCTTGCTGTCGGAACCGGACGTGGACACCATCGTCATCGACTTCGCCGACGTCCCCTTCGTCGACAGCGCGGCGCTCGGCCTGCTGCTGCTGCTGCGGGCGCAAGCCGAGGACGCGCGCAAGCAGGTGGTGCTGCGGGCGTGCGGGCCGGAGTTGCAGCGCATCCTCAACGTCGCGCGCTTCCACCTGATCTTCCACATCGAGCAGTGAGCGTCGGCCGGCAAGGCGAGGTGCGTCGATGATCAAGCGGATTCCGATCGGCGAGCTCAGGATCGGCATGTACGTCCACGACGTCAATTGCAGCTGGCGCGCTGCGCACCTGCATCGCTTGCGACGCAAGATCACGGGCGACGCGCAGGTCGAGACGATCCGCGACCTCGGCGTGCGCGAGGTCTACATCGACACGGCGCTCGGCGACGACCTGGCGGGTGCGCCGACCGAGGACGAGGTCAGGCGCCAGCTCGAAACGGAAATCGGCTTCATCGCGGCACGCGGCGAAGCGCCCATGCACCATCGGCTTGCCAGCCCTGAGGAACTCGCGGACGCGTTGTCGGTGCACGACAGCGCCAGCGGGCTCGTGCGCGAGCTCATGACGGACGTGCGCCTCGGGCGGCAGCTCGAGTTCGAGTCGATCTCCGAGACGTTGCGCAAGGTCACCGACGGCGTCATGGACAACTTCGGCACCCTGCTTCAGCTAGGGCAGCTCAAGAACGCGGATGACTACACCTTCCAGCACAGCGTCGGTGTCTGTGCGTTGCTGACGGCATTCGGCAAAGGGCTGGAGCTCAGCCGCGCGACGCTGTTCGACCTCGGCGTCGGCGCGCTGCTGCACGACATCGGCAAGATGAAGGTACCGACCGAGATCCTCAACAAGCCGGGCGCGCTGACCAAGGGCGAATTCGAGGAGATGAAGCAGCATGTCGCCTTCGGCCGCGAGCTGGTCCGCGATGCGCCGTGGGTCAGCCCGACGGCGCTCAACGTGCTAGAGCACCACCACGAGCGCTACGACGGCACCGGCTATCCCCATGGGCTCAAGGGAGCGGACATTTCGCATGTCGGCCAGATGACCGCGATCATCGACGTCTACGACGCCCTGACGGCGGAACGCGTGTATCACCAGGCGATGTCACCGGCCGAGGCGCTGCGCAAGCTCCACGAGTGGAGCCGCTTCCACTTCAATGAGGAGCTGGTCACCCACTTCATCCGCAACCTCGGCATCTACCCCGTGCGCACCGTGGTGCGCATGGAAAGCGGCAAGGTCGGGATCGTCGTCGATCAGAACCCCGACGAACTGCTGCGTCCCGTCGTGCTGGTGGTGTGCGACATGGATGCGCATCGCGTTCCCTCGCCGTACCGGCTCGACCTGCGGTCCGAGGCGGCCTGCGATCGCATCGTCGCGCATGAACCGGCCGAGAAGTACCGGCTCGACGTCGATCGCTGCCTGGCCGCGGCTTAGGAGCTGCTCGCGTTCAGCCCGACCGTTTCGCGCCCGGTAAACCGGGCGCCTCGCCACTCGCCGCCGCCCCGCTCGCGATCATGACCAAGGTCACGTCGTCGAGCGCATTGCGCTTGCCCAGGTGGGCTTCGACCGATGCCTTCAGCGCGGCGAAGCGGTCCGCTGGCGCCGATTCGCGCAGCACCTTGGCGGTGCGCTCGCTGCCATAGAAGACGCCGTCCTCGTCTTCGGCGTCCTCCAGTCCGTCCGAGTACATGACCAGCTGCGTCGCCGGAGACGACCACTGCACGATCTCCGTTTCGGCCACCAGCGTGCGGTCGAGAACGCCGAGCGGAAAATTGCGCGATTCGAAGCGATGCTGCACTCCGCCATCCTCCCCGACCAGCAGCACGGGAGGCATGCCGCCGTTCCATACCTCGACCACGCGGTTGCGCATGTCGAAGGCGGCAAGCACCACGGAGACGTAGCGTTCCGTCGGCGACTGCTCGCGGACGGCCCAGTTGAGCTCCTCGACGATCAGCGATACCGGCAGGTTTTTGCCCACCATCCGATAGAAGATGTGATTCACCGGAAGCAGGTTCAGCGCCGCCGGAAGTCCGTGCCCGGTCGAATCCGCAACCATCACGTACAGCCGGTTGCTGCGCGTGCGCGCGACGGCCACCAGGTCGCCGCCGATCGTTTCGGCGGGACGAAGCCAGTACTGCACCTGGCTGTCGCGCAGGTTGTCCGGGCGCATCATCTTGGCCATCAGTTCGGCGACCAGCGTGCGCTCTTCTTCGGCGGCCTCGTGGTAGGCGGCCAGACGGGCGCGTCCCGCCGCCAGTTCGCGCTCTGCGAGGAGCCGCACGACGCAGCGGTGCATGGCGTCGAGAAGACGCTCCAGCCGCACAGGCTTCAGCACGTAGCCGTCCACGCCCACGTCGATGGCCTTCTGGAAGTACTCGGTGTCCTCGAAGGCGGTGATCACGATGACGGCGACCTCTGCGTGCATGCCACGGATGGCGGCGGTCATCGTCAGTCCGTCCATAACCGGCATCTGGATGTCGGTGAGGACGATGTCCGGACGGTCGGCCTGAAAGGCTCTGACGCCTTGTTCGCCATCGGCGGCCGTCGCCAGGCGAGCGACGCGGCGTTCGAGAAAGTGCGCGACCTCATCCCGAATGGCTTCATCGTCCTCGACATAAAGGATGCTCATTTTCTGCAGCTCTTCGGCCGCCAAGTTGCTTCCCATCGGGGCTCCCGACGTCACGGATCGCATCTAGCCTATGAGCTTCGATGCGGCGCGGAAAGAGGTCCGGCCTCATTCGCGGCTGCGCGGTCCTTTATCCCCGGGCGCAAACGCCGGCTTTTGGTGCGTAAGGGAAATCCCTTACGCACTGTCCCCTATTTCAACAGCCTGTGCGGCCGGCCTATTCTGCAAGCCGAACAACAATCCACATTCAGGGAGATCAGCATGCAGGCTGCACCGGTTGCCTTCACGATTCTTCAGGCGGGGGAGGGCGTAAGTTGCGTGCCCAACCCGAGCGTGGCCGCGGTTTGCTCGGGATGCGGCGCCGTCCATGCAGACGGGCGTTGGGAGTGGAGCGAGCCGCCGCGGGGTGCCCGCGAGGTCGTTTGCCCTGCCTGCCGGTGTACGGCCGAGCAGTTGGCGATCGGCATCGTGCACATCAGCGGCGGATTCGGGGAAGCTCATCGCGACCGTCTGACGTGCGTCATTCGCCACCATGGCGCGAAGGCGGCCGCGATGCATCCGCAAAAGCGGATCGTCGCCATCGTCACGGATGCCAGCGGCATTCGCGTGACGGCGACCGATGCGTGCCTGACGCGCGACATCGAGGCGGTGGTTCGCCGCGCCTACGACGGTCGGCTCGAGTTCCTGCACCACGAGGTGCCGGCACCCGCGTTCGAGTGATCAGTGCAGGACCAGCCGGAAGCCGGGTCCGGCGCGGAGGGTTTCTTCGGTTTCGACGATGAACAGGCCCCGTACCAGGAGCCGGATCTTGGCAATCGTCACGGCCGACAGCGAGGCGCTGTTGTCGAGTTGCAATTCTTCGCGGTCCTTCAGGGCGGTGGCCAGCGGGCCGTAGTCGAAGCCCGACGTTCCATCGCGTCCGACCAGGTCATCGATGTCGGTGGTGGCTGTGCAGCGGTATCTCATGGCAAGCCTCCTTGAACGGCAGTCGACATTCAGCGCGCGTCGATCCGCTCCAGCCCACGGCGCACGCCGGCCGCTTCGGCCGCCTGCCGCGGGCACTGGAATTCGCTGTAGGCCGTCATGGCTTCATGGCGCGTGATGCGCGCGTCCAGCATGTTCAGTCCGTACAAGCGGATCAGGGTGGCATCGAATTCGTTGACGATTTTCAGCATCTCGAACTTGCCGATTGCGTTCATGTTCATGGTGAGTTCCGGTTCAGTGGGTTCCTGATCGGCTACCTGCACGAGGCATGCCAGGCTCTCAGGTGACTGATCCGTCAGGGTTCTTCGAATTCACGGCAGGAGGGCGGATGGACAAAACGGCAAGGTTTCCGCCCCGAGCGGCAAGAATGGCGGCAATCCGTCCCGTCAGCTATTCGTCCCTGATGCGGACCAGCCGGCGCCGATCGCGTTTGGTGGGACGCCCCTTCCGGTCCGGCTGCGGCGTCGGCGTCGGCGCCAGCTTCCGCAACTCGGCCTGACGGCCGCGCCGATCGATGCTCGCCGGCGTTTCCCGGTAGAGCGTCTGCGCTTCGACGGCTGGCCTGCGCTGCTCATTGAAACCGGCGACGACGACTTCCCAATCCTGCTCGCCCGCATGGACCGCGAGCCTGTCGCCGGGTTTGAGTTCCCGGGCGGGCTTGGCGGTGACTCCGTTGATTTTCACCTTGCCGCCCTTGACGGCGTCGGCTGCGAGGCTGCGGGTTTTGTAGAAGCGGGCCGCCCAAAGCCACTTGTCGATTCGCACGGGGCTCGGTCCAAGGGTAGGGCGGGGACGTTCCCGGGCTAGTGCAGGGTCGCGCGGGCGACGTGCCTCATCATGATTTCAGGCTTGAGTCCCTCGGTCAGCCGCGCCAGGGTGGCGACATGGGTTTCATCCGTCAGCGAGCTTCCGCTCCCCAGCCACTCTTCCAGGAACGACTTCATGCCGCCCAGGCGCTCGAACGTCTCGGGCTCGAGCCAGGCGTCCTCGTTGCCCTGGTCGAGCAGCGCCGCGACGGCCTCCAGCAGTTCGAGCAGCTTGTTGCGTTCCAGGTCCATCGACGTCAGCCGGAAATTCGATCGCGATCAGTATGCGGCCTTCGCCGCCGCCCGGCAACTAGTTGTTGAGTTGCAATAGGTTGTTCCCGCCGAGGCGAGAAGCTGGAGGCTTGTAGCCGAGAGCGGAGTGAGGCCGTCGGCTGTTGTAGTAGGCGAGGAAGGC
>Ga0209066_10002225_pt1 | contig 24036 bp, 13 predicted proteins | sample All_14_2_FD_187198 | JGI IMG/M metagenome (GOLD analysis project Ga0209066, IMG submission 187198) | Freshwater microbial communities in response to fracking from Pennsylvania, USA - Allegheny Zone_MetaG_DW_15 (SPAdes) (version 2) ... | reverse complement strand
CGTAAAACTCGCGCAAAACAAGGAAGGAACGCCACGAGGCCACCGCCAGCAGCCAGCTGAGCGCCAGGACCACGCCTGTTGCCGCCAGCTTCCCTGCCGGCTTGATCCGCGGGTGCCACCAAACCAGCGGCAGCGCGAACGGCCCCACGCTCGCGAGCGCAAGCAGAATGAACGCGGTGCGGAAGTACCACGGCACCTTGTCCGCGGCCGGCACCGGCGGCGGACGGCGAGCCCCGTCAAGAAACTCGCCGCAGTGTTTGCACTTGATCGCCGCGTCTTGAATGTCTTCCGCACAGTAGGGGCATTTCTTCATAGCGTATCCACGTTTCTCTCGCGCAATCCGGCCCGTCTATCTTGCCGCGCGCTCCTCCGCCAATCGGGTTGCCGCAAGTATACCACAACCCAGCCGATTTATTGCAATCGATACTGTTCTGTGCGACTGTTCTTTCCGCAGTCCGTATATTTAACTGGTGAGGCGGAAGAGACCGTTGCTCGCCTTTGTTGCGGTCTTAGCGAAAATCTCCACTCTTCAGCGGAAGGGGAAGAGGTTTTGATGCGTCGGGCCGGGACTTCTCCTGCAACCGGCTTGCTATCAGGATCACGTTTGAAGTATTCTCCCACAGTGCCGTTTCAAGGGAAGGAACCGCTATGCGCCACATTCCGATCTGGCTGAGCTCGCTCGGCTGCGCCCTCTGCCTCCTTGCGGAGGCCCCCGTCGAATACCGCTATCTCGACGGGCTGGACGACCCCAAACGGTGGGCGCCCGATGAGTGCGAAACCTCGGCATCGCCACACACCGTCTGGCAGCATCCCGCCCTGCGCCTGCGCATCCCCGTGGACTTCTCCGCCGGCGAGAAACAATACCCCATCGGCTGGCCGCGCATGTACCTGAACCTGACGGCCGACGAGCAGGACTGGGACGGGTATGACCGGTTCGAGTTCCAGCTCTTCACCGAGACCGCCCGGACCTCCTTGCCGAAACGCCCGTTGATCCTCCACCTCTACAACGGCCAGGGCCAACGGAAACTGATCACGCTCGACCTCGCCGCCATCGGCGCGTGGAAAACGTTCAGCCTCAACCTCTCCGATCTCGGCATGCCCGGCCATATCGCGCGGCTGGGCTTCAATATCAATGAATCGGACTACGCGGACAAGGACGTGATCGACTTCCATCTCGGCGGCTTCCGCCTCGCGCGGGCCACCGTCGCGCAGGTCACCAGCCTCGTCGCAGTCACCCCTGCCCTCTTCTGCCATGACCGCGTGCTGGCCGTCGAGTTGGTGACCGAAGGGCCTCCCGAGAAATTGAAAGCCGGGATCCCCGTCCAGCTCCGCAGCGGCGACCGCGTCGTCCTCGCATGCAGTATGTCTGTGGCCCGAGGGCGCCAGACCCTCTTCATCCCCCTGAACACGGCGAAGCTCGAACCCGGCCCCCACACCCTCGTCGTCAACCCCGACGACCCCGCCCTCCGCAAAGAGGTCCAAGTCGCCGTCTATTCATCCCCCTATAGGAGTGCGGAACATGCTGTCCGCAAATGAACCATGAAACGCCTAAACGCCTCACTGGCCGGACTGCTGTCCATCATCACCGTCTACGCCGAGCCGTTCGTTTTCGATTTCGGGAGCGACAGCTCGCCGCTGCGCAAAGGCGCCTTACGCGTCACGCCGGCGGGCGGCGAACGCGCCACATGGGCAGCGGATTCCCGGCCCTGCGCCCGCACGAACGTGATCCAGCGCGAGTGGTCCCAAGACAGCTACTCCGGCAAGAAAACCCCGCCAGCCTCTTATCAAACCGAGCTCACCTGTGACCACGTGTTTGCGGACCGTGCCGGCACGCTGACGCTCGACGTGCCTCCCGGCGCATACAAGCTGCTGCTCCTGTGCGGCCGTTCCGGCGAACGCGCGGAGTCCGTATGGGACGTCCGCGTCACCGGCGGCGGCACCTCTTACGCCTCGGCCACCTTCGCGGGCAGCCATGAGCTGCGCGCCCTGTATCTCGATGCCGTCGCCGGCAGCGGCGGGCTCTCGCTCACCTTCACGACGCGCAGCCGCTGGCTGGTCAACGCGCTGGTCGCCGTGCCGTCCGACGAATGGGCCGCGGCGCAGAGCACCGTCATCGCGCCGATCCTGACCGAGTCGTTCGTGCTGCCACCCGAAGAGCTGGCGAAATGGAAAGAGACGCCGCGGCCCTGCGCCACGCCCGAACCGCACTGGAACGAGAAACAGAAACAGGACGGGCTCGCCGTTTACACGCGGCCGTGGGGCGAACCGGTGTGGCCCGACCATTTCCCGCGGCAGCACGAGCTCGACGCGCCTGTGCAGGCCTTCGCCTCCTGGGGCGAATACGAGCCACTGACGTTCGCCCTGTATCCGCTGAAGCGTTTTTCGGCGGTCGACGTCACGGTCGGCGACCTCGTCAAGACCGGCGGCGTCAAGCGCGCCCGCATCGGCGGCGGACAGCTCGACCTGAGGTTTGTACGCTACATGAACGTGCGCCCGAACTACAGCACGTTCAACACCTACTACCGCGCGCCCGACGTGCTGATGCCGTGGCAGAAACAGCCGTTGGCGAAAGGCGAGAACCTCCGGCTATGGCTCACCGTCCATGTCGGGCTTAACCAGCCCGACGGGCTCTATACCGGCAGCGCACGGGTGACCGCCGACGGCGTCACGTTGGAAGTGCCCATCACCTTCCGCGTCCTGCCGATCACCCTCCAGAAAGACCGCTCCCTCGTCTATGGGCAGTACTACCACCACCCGCTCCGCAACCTGGAGGCCGCGCCTGACGATTTTTCGCGCGCATGGTGGCAACGCAAAGCCGAAGCCGAACATGCCGACATGCGCGAACACGGCATGAATGCGGTCGTGCTCGGCCTGTCCGGCCACTGGAAGAAGGACCGTTGGTTTTTCGACTTCGACAAGCTCCAGCGCGACATCGATCTCGCGCGCGGCGTCGGGTTCGACAAGCCCGTCGTCTGCTCATTCCCGCTCAGCTCGCTCTACAGTAAATTCATGAATTCGGGCATGGGGTCACACTTGAGCCAGGTCAAAATGCCGCCGGACGCGTTCTTCGTCGAGTTGACCTCCATGGTGCGGACCATCGAGAATGAGGCACGCCGCCGCCAGTGGCCTGAACTGCTCTATTATCCTGTGGACGAGCCTTCGACCAGCCCCGTCTCCGTCGCCTTCATGACGCGCGTCATGGCGGCCATCAAGCAGGTTCCGAAGGTGCGGACCTACGTCACCGCCGATCCGGAACATGAGCAGTTCGCGCCCATGCGGCCCTATATCGACGTCTGGTGCTGCCAGCCCTTCTCGCTCGGACGTGAAGCAATCCTCGCGGACATGAAGACGCGCGGCGTCGAGTACTGGTGCTACCCCAACCACATCTCCGGCGAGAACGACCACACCACCACGGTCGGGGCACGCATGACCTACGGGTTCGGCTTCTGGCAGTCCGGGTACCGCTGCCTCATCCCGTGGATCTACCAGTACAACTGCGGCGACCCGTGGAACTATCTGGACAGTTCGGCGCAGGACTTCTTCAACCGGACGGACGACGACGGCGCACCCATCCCCGTCACCTTGTGGGAGGCCGACCGGGAGGGCATCGACGACCACCGCTACGTGTTCACGCTCGAGACCGCCATCGCCCGCGCCACGGAAGCCGGGCACGCCGAAGCGGCGTCCAAGGCCCGGGCGACGCTGGACCGGATCCTCGCCGCGATCGCCGTCCAGCCCAAATACAAGGACGAGGGACTCTGGTCCGCCGAGACTTTCGACGCGTGGCGGTGGGCCATCGCCGAGCAGATCCTGGCGCTCCAGTCGCTGTACGAATAGCGGCGCTACTCCACGCGGCCGAACATGATGCGCTCTTTGCGGCTCGGCGAGGAATCGCCTTGCGTCACGCACACATAGATGGCGCCGTCGTGTTCGCGAAAGGTCGGGTACTGGAACGACTTGTCGGAGACGAACCGGTATTTGCGCTCCCAGTTCGCGCCGTCGCGCGACACCTCGATGTTGAACACGGAGCGGTGTACCGTGCCCGTACCTGTGGCCTCTTGCCATCCGAGCCAGTACACGCCGCCGATACAGTCGAACGTGGGTTTGGACGAAGTCCCACCCTGCACCACATTGCGGTGTTCGCCCGGAGTCCATGTCCTTCCGTCGATGCTTTGAGTGAAGACGTAGTTTCGGTTCCCCCCTTCTTGACGGCAGACCGCCAGCCAGGTGCCGTCCGGCAAACGGTTGACCGCCGACTCGGTCAGCTTCACGGACGAGGTCCCGTTGTAGTGCCCCAGCACCTCGAACGTGTCCATCGCCTCGTTCACGCTGGCCAGCGCATTCTGGCCACCGGGATAATTGTTGAGCGCCACATAGGTCTTGCCGTCAAACCGCTTGAACGAGTCGAAAAGGTAGAGTCCGAAATCCACCGGCTTGCGGTCAAAGCCCTGCGCCGCCGCATCGGCGTGAAGGTACTGGGGCTGCATGTCGAAAACACCTGCGGCCGTCTTGATCTTCGCGCGGCGTATCCGGTTCTCGAAGGCTCCGCGGACAAGGTCGAAATCGCGATACCATGTCTGCGCCTGCCGCTTGCCGGGCTGCTCGCTGGCGAAGAAACAACGCAGCGTCTGGGCGTCTTTCCGAAGAATGCGCGGCACGAAGCACGCTCCGACCGGCAAGGTTTCATTCTCAAAGGCCTGCTCGCTCCGCGCGATCGGAATGACGCTCTCAACCTTGCGCGCCTTCAGGTCGACGACCGACATCACCGCGTAAATGCCCGGCCAGTCCGCGCTCTCGCCCGCCTTCTCATCGTTCGCTTCCGCCACGACATAGGCGCGCCCCCCCACAATCGCCATCTCCGCATCGTGGGCGCCTTTCACGTGTGAAGCCGTCACACAAAACAGGCCGGACATCACCTTGTCTCCGGCCGAACGGGCGTCCCAGCCCGGCGGCAGCAGTCGGCGTGTGACCTCGGTGAACACGCTCCGCTCAGCCTGCAGCGCCCCGCGCCCCACCGTGTCCGTCATGCCGGTGAACCCCGGTCCGCCGCCCGCCACGTACCCGTCGCTGCGGCCAGTCGCGTCGCGGCTGACCCAGAACGCGTAGAGCGCCGCCTGCCTCAGCGCGAAACGGAAGCGCACCGTGCGCCCGGCCAAAGCCGACACGTCTTTAGCGGCGTCCCACTGGACCGCCTCGAGCGTGCTGTCGACCGCAACCGGCCTGCAGCGCGCCAGCGTGTAGGGAGCGATCGGCGTGCCCGCCTCGTCCAAGATCTCCACGCGCACCTCGCCGCCGGCCGCGGCCGCGTTGACGAACAGCCGCGTTCCGCGGAAAACCACGGGGCGGGTGGTCAGCGTGCCGCCCTCAGGGCCGGCCTCCATCGAGGCGAACCCGTCGCGACGCAGAAAAGCCAGCCCGGTGGCGCCGCGGTCGTACATGCCGTTCTGCAGCCAGTCTTTGCTCACCTTGTTTGTGTCACCCTGAAACGCGGAGTAATAGAACCAGAGCGTGTCGCCGCGCACGCAGCAGAGGTTGCCGAGCGACTGCACGTAGCCGCGGTCCCACACATCGCGCCGCTCCGCCGGAATGTGCGCGCGCCGGTCAGGCCGCGACCAGTGGAACCCGTCACGGCTGAAGGCGAAGTTCAGCTCCGTGATTTTCGGTAGTCCCTGTTTCTCGCAGACATCGTTCTCCGGCCCATGGTGCATTTCGTAGAACCCCAGCATGATGCTCTCATAGGCGACCGCGTCGAGGTTGTAAAGCTGCGGCGTGCGACCGATCACAGGATCCTTCGGATCTTGCCGGTCCGCGGCAGCCCACACAACGGGCGCGCTCGACGTCCACTTCGCGCCGGCCAGAAAATCGTCGCACTCCCAATAATGCCGCGATCTTCCCCTGAACCCGGAGCGCAGGCTGTAGACCCACTTCTTGCGGAACGGGTTGTAAAACATCGTGCTGCGGTCCCCCGTCACGCCGCTCTCCACGCGGTTCGTCCAGTGGATGCCATCGGCCGAGGTCATGCTCACCCCCGGTTTATTGCCGCCCGGCCCCCGCATGAAGAGCTTGTACCTCTGCTGCGGGTCCTTGGCGTCCCAGTCCGGCACAACGGTCCACGAATCAGGCGTCAGGTCCGGCGGCAACACCTGGTTCGTGCCCGGATTGACATCCAGCGAGGGCCGATCCCATTTCAGCCCGTCCTTGCTCGTCGCATAACAGATCGTGTGAATCCAGCCGGCCTCGTACCACATCTTGAACACCTGTTCGGCAGGATCCCACCACACGCCGCCGCTTTTGGGGACCGCCGCCGAATTCTTGGGCGCATTCACCTCCAACGCCGTCTCGGGCTTCAGAATCGGGTTGCCCGCATACTTCTTGGGCATGTGGAAAACGCGTTTCAGCGTGCTTGCCGAGACCAGAAGGTCGTCCGCAAAGAGCTGGCGGCCGATGTCGATCGGGATGACCTTCGGCGGGCAAGCGAGATACGGAACTGCCATGGGCGCCGTGTCGTACGTTTCAATCGTCTGAGGCGGCCACTCTTCTGGCAAGACGATGCCGTTGTAGAGCCTCTCACCCGTATTCTTGCTCCAGTCTTGCGAGGGCGACGACACTTGCACGGCCTGCACGAAAGCCGCAACGACACCCCACTTTCCCCAGCGGAGCCGGTCACCTTTCTTGACCTGTTTCTGATAGACGCGGGTCAGGTCGAACGGCATCGCCCCAAAAAGCTGAAAGCGTTCAGGCTTCGCGACCCAAGCGAAGCCGTACGCCTCAAGCGCCTTGGACTGCGTGGCCGCTTTCGGATGCAAAGGCTCGGGCGTGAGCACAGTCAACACGCCGTCGCCGGTCACGCGCACGTTGCCCGACTCAATGCTCCCGCGCAGAAACCGCTTGCCGGCCAGCCATGCGGGACACTCTTTCAGCGTGTAAGCACGGTCCGTGAATAAAACCGCGCCCGGGTTGAGCTCGTCTACCTCCGCTTCCCCCATAAACGCGATGGCGGCGCTCTGCCCAGCGAGCGGCTCCTCAAGCCGCTCCAGCGCCCAAAGAGGCCCGGTTCCCCACCCGATAAACACCGCCGCAAAAACAAAAAACCGCATCGCTCTCATGTGCCGATTCCCCTTTCCAGTATACTGGGCACTCTACCATGGGCCTCGCCGCACTGTCAACGGCCGCGCTCCCGGCTCTCCGTTCTTTGACAAGCTGGACAATCGCTCTTGGCGACATTATCCTGTTCTCCATTTGAAATGAAGGGGGATGGAATGAAAGGTTTAGCCAGGGGACTTGCATTCGCGCTGTCGGTGGCCACAACCATGTCGGCTCAAGAGCGGCCGGGAATCGTCTGGTGGTCCGCACCGGTTGAACCGGGCGAGTACGTCCAGGTGCACGGCGGAGCCTGGGGAACGAACCCCGTCGTGGAGATCACCGCGCTGCGAAACGCCTCGGCCAAGTCCCCCATGCAGGCCGCGGTGCCGGAATTCGGCAAGGCAAAGCGGATTCGACCCATAAAGGTGACGGAGACCGGGGTTTGCTTCGCATACCCCAAAGCGCTGACAGCGGGGCTTGCCGCATGCAGGATCGTCGCCGACGACGGCAAGACCTCTGACCCCTTCATCCTGAATGAGCCCAATGTCTGGTGGATCCATGGCGACATGGGCGCGGAGGCCTCTCCGGGCGGCTGGATTCGTTTCTTCGGGCGCTGTCTCGATCGCGGCGGCAGTGCGCGGGCCGTTCTGGTCTCCGCGACAGGGAACAAACTTGAACTGAACCTTGAGAAGAAAGACGTCTGGTCACTCGACGCACCGCTCGCAAAAGACCTTCCGGCCGGCACGTATACCGCCTACCTCCACAACGGGGGCGGCGGCCGCGACGGCTGGCGGACGGCAGGGACAATCACGGTCCGCCCCTATCAGGAGGTCTGGAAGACGGACGTCTTCGACGTGACCGCCTTCGGCGCAATCCCGAACGACGGGCTGGACGACACACTCGCCCTGCAGGCCGCTCTCGCGATGGCGGCCACCAACAACGGCGGCATCGTCTATCTGCCGCGTGGCCGTTTCCAGTGTAACGGCACCCTGCAGCTCGCGCCTCGCACCCTTCTCCGCGGCGAGTCACGCGAGACTTCCCAGCTCTACTGGCCGGACTGCGAGGAGCCGCCCGAAGCGTTGATCGAAGGCACGCATTCATTCGGCGTCGAAGACCTCTTCATCCACGCGGGCAAATACCGCGCAGGCATCGTCTGCAAGAATGAGCTGGCGGGCAGGCACGAACTGGCCGCGAGCAAGGAGATGACCTCACACGACATCACCATCCGGCGGGTCTGCTTCAAGCTGATCATCGACCAGTACCTTTTGAAGAACACGGAAGAGTACGAGAAGCGCGCCTACCTGCGCGGAAACGGCATCGTCATCCGCAGCGCCCGCTTCGTACGCGTCGAGGACTGCGACATTTACTGTTCGAAAGAGGGCTCCTCAACGCTCTTTTTTGTGGTGTCCGGCGACTATGTCCGGATGGCCAACTGCCGCATCAACGGCTCAGGCTGGGCGGTCGTCGGCGGCGACAAGGTCATCTTTGAAAAGAATGACGCCTATAACTGCACCTACAGCATTTCGTCGATCTCGCGCAACCTCTACTGGGGGCAGAACCGTCAGCACGACCTCTTCACCAACAACCGGGAGGCCATCACGCATGACGGCGCAAGCGTCGCCTTCCGAGGCACGGCGGGAGCCCGCTGCGACGGCGTGCGGATGACGCTGGACTTCGGTGACGCGAAACCCGAATACAGGAACGGCCAAGACTTCTGGGTCGGCCATGACGTGCAGATCATCGAGGGCCGCGGCGCGGGACAGACCCGCACCGTCACAGCGCTCACCAACAAGGTGGAGGTGACGATCGACCGCCCTTGGACGATCCACCCAGATGCGACCTCCCGTTTCGTCGTCGCGGCCGAACGGCGGCGCCTGCTCTACGTGGACAACGACACCGAAGACTCGTCGATCGCGATTCAGCTCTATGGAGGCCTCACCGAAGGCGTGCTCGCGCGCAACCGCAGCGCACGCTCGGGCGGGTTTCGCGGCTTCGGCATGGTCTACCATACGATCATTCCGCTCTGGTTCGTACAGTATATCGAGAATGCGGTCACCGAGGGCAACAGTTACCGCGGCCCGGCCAACGGGGTTCCTTCGACCGATTCGGTCATCGACATTTCCGACTACGGCGGCAACCTGACGCTGACCCGTTCCTGCGTGACCCGGCGCTGCGTGCTGCATAACAACGCGCAGATCGGCATGGCCAGCGACAACGGTCTTGTTGAAAACTGCACGGTGAAGAACGCAGATGCCGGGATCACCTCCAGCAGCAAGCACGTGAAGACGCTCGTCCTGCACGGCAACCGGTTCGAAAACGTGGCGCTGCCATTGAGCGCGCAGGTCAGAGACGCCGCGCTGCTCCATCCGGCCGAGCGCGTGCTGGCCGTGCTGACCGGTGCCGAAGCGCTGCTCGGCAAAGCGACCCCGGCCGCATGGGGCGCCCTCAAAGCGCGCCTCACCCAGCAGGCGTCCGGAGAAGACCTGAACGAACCGAAGTCGGAGGCGCTGGCGCAGGAGACCGTACTGCTCGCGCTGCGAGCACTGTCGGAGACCAATGGTGAAGGGAAGGTCTTTGACCCAAGGGTCACGCGCGCATTGCTGGGAGTTCAGGTCAGCGTCCGCGAATGGGACAGGAGCGTTGAGCAGGTGTTCGGAGACGTGTCGGCGCGCGCACTCTCGATCCCGCTTCAGATTGCGCTAGCAAAGGATGCCCCCTCCACCTCCTGCACCGTAACGGCAGGCCCTGTCTCTGGCTGGGGAATCACGGGTGCCGAAGGGTCCCTCGCGCCAGGCGCGACAACGACGCTCTCCTTGCCCGCAACCGCTCCTGAAGGTGCAAAAGGCTTCTTCAGGCTGCCGGTGACTTGCACGTTTAAGGGCGACGGCTGGAGCCTGACGAGCCGCCACACCCCCCCTATGCTTACCGAGAACCGCCTCTGCCAATGGATAGCGGCAGGGCCGTTCGAAGGCGGCGTGTCCAACCTGACGGCGAAGTTGAACTGGCAGGTGCTGTCCAACGCGAATGCCCACGGCGAAATGGATTTGGGGCCATTGGTCGGCACGAAAGCCGACGGCAAAAACGCGGCCGCATGCGCCGTCCTCCGGGTCATCCGTCCTACGGCCCTCACCTTCAATTTCCGCGGGCCTATTCTCGTCTATGCCGACAACGCCCGCGTAGGCACAGATTTGCAGCGGGGCTCATGGGGAAGCGTGGCCTTCGCCCCTGGAGACCATGTGCTGAAAGTGGTCTCCCGGCCGACGAAAAAGAGCAGCGACTGGAAGTTCAGGATCTCCTGCTCGCTCTCCGAAGCGTGCCAACCGGGCGACTTCGTCATCCTTCCGCCCAACGAAGTGCTGAACCTGAAAGACAGCCTTCTCGGAAAATAGCAGGGCGATCAGTACTTCTGCAGAAGGTCGAGCATCTTGCGGTCGAGCTTGTGACCGTGGAACTCTTCGTAACGTACATCGGCGCGCTCGCTGTCGAGAACGCCGAACGACCCTCTGAAATTCCACAGCGCCCAGCTCAGCCCTGACTCGTGCCAGAGCTTCAGGTTGTCCTCCATCCACTTCAGCACCAGCGGATGAGGCGTGTGCTTGAAGGCGCCGAACTCGCCGACCATGGAGAACACCCCCGCGTCGAAAGCGGGCTGCCAGGGGATTATCACGTTCTGCCGGAGATAGGCAAGTCCGTCGCAAGCGTCCCCTCCCGACTGAAAGGCAGGGCTTGCCTCGAAGCCCATAAAGCGGAACACGCGGTTGGTTTTGCCCCACGCCTGTTCAAAGCGCAGCTCTGCGGCCTGCCCCGCCTTTCCGGCCAAGGTGACACGCGAGAGTTGCGCCCAATCGCCATTTGGAATACTGATGGAGAGCCGCCGCGCGCCCTTCGGGAGCGACACGCTCAACTCGGAAAGGCACCGGCCCTGCGAAATTTTCCACTCGCTCTTATAGACCACATTTGTCCAGCCCGCGGCCCCCTGTTTCGGCTCGAGGTCGCTCTCCAACACCACCTCGTCATCCGCCGCCACGCGCAACCGGAGTTTGCCCGAAACCACTCCTGGCAGCAGAGTCAAAGTACCCGCCGGAACGCCCTCGAGCACCAGCGGCACGTTCAGCGGGGCTTTCGCGGGGCCATACAACGGGCTGACCGCCTGTGGCGGCGGCCACACCGGCTCGTCCGTCGGCGTGCCGACCCAGCTTGCCAAGTAGTGCGAGATCGACATGGGTTTGTAGCCGCGCATCGCCTGCCCGATCCCGAGCTTGAATAGCGACTGGGCGGGACGACCGCCCCATGCGATGCCGTCCGCCACAATGAAACGGTCCGGATCCTCCGCACGGATGGCCGCAACCAACGCGCCCGCAACTTTCGCATAGGCCGCCTCCTCTACCTCACCGGGCTCATTGAACAGGTTGAAGCTCACCTCGCGCGAGGGGATTCCTTTGTAACGCCTCGCGAACAGGCCCCAGTGTTTGCAGCAGACGCGCAGCGCCTCCGCATCGGAGAACAAGTCGCGCGGTTCCGGAGGTTTGGCCACCGTGTACCCCGGCGCACGGTGGAAGCAGAGCTGCACATGGACTCCGTACTTCTTGCCCCAGGCAATCGCCTGATCAATTGGCGCGAGCCGGGTCTCGTCGATCGCCTCCCAGTTCCCGCCTTGTATCCAGAAGCGGTAATCCATGGGCAGACGCACAAAGTTAAAGCCCAGCCCGCTGATCAGCTTGAAGTCTTCCTCGATGAATACGGATGGCTGTCCCCTGTAGTAGAACATCTCGAGCAGGTTAAACCCCCGCCATTTAACGTCGGGGCGCCACGTCTCAGCCGCACCCGCCGCCGACAACAGTGACGCCGTCACCGCCATTCCTAACAGAATCCTTTTCATTGCATTCTCCTCATCGGGTTGAACGTTCCAACAGAGCGATGCGCCCGGCATGGGCAAGATCGATGGCCTCGGCGAGAAGCCGGGCGGCCTCTTGCGGCGCGTGGAAACCCATGGAATTCTCGGCCGCCACAAAGTCGAGCCTCCACTGCGCTTGCCGTTGCAGGCCGCGCGGCTTCTCGAGGACGCTCTCGGCGGCGCCATTCTTCGCGGCCGAGGCCAGCTCTCGGACGAGCGCAACCGTTGCCTCTTCGGCGCGGTTCATGAGGGCAGCCGTGCAGTTCTGAATGTTCTCGACGCGAGCGATCAGCTCCGCCTCGGTCTGCTTGTGACAGGTCTGGCAAGCGCGGGCCGCATTGAGCAGAGGGCTCCGCACATGATGGCTGCTGACCTTCACCGCGCCCTCGCGCATGTAGGGCATGTGGCAGTCGGCACAGGCTACCCCGCTTCTCGCGTGGATGCCCTGCCCCCAGAGCTCAAACTCAGGGTGTTGGGCTTTAAGCGCGTTGGCACCGCTGATCGCATGCTTCCAGTCCGTATGACCCACGGCATCGTAGTACGACTCGATCTCCTCCATCCGGACGCCTTTGTGCCACGGATAGGTCACCCGTTTTTCCGGCCCCTTGAAATAATACTCCACATGGCATTGGGCGCAGACGAGCGAGCGCATTTCTTGACGCTCCGCATCGCTGTTCACGTCATAGGGGCGCACGCGCTTACCGGAACGCCAGCGCATGATGCTGGGCAGGTGAGGCAGCGGCGCCTCCGCTTTCGCAAGCTCGCTCAGACCGTTGAGCAGTCCCGGACGGGTCACTCGGAGTTGCATCGTAGACGGGTCGTGACAATCGATGCAGGCAACGGGGTGCCGGATGAGCGGGCGGCCCTGCGCATCAGTCAGCTTGCGGGCTTCGGCGTAAGGCATCGCGCACACGAGGTCGAACCCGCGCATGACCTGATCCTGCGGCCGGTCGTCCGCAACCCCGGCTTTGCGCCCCATCTCCCGGTAGGCCGGCAAGACGGATGCATGACAGTGAAGGCAGGCACCCGGCTGTTTGAACTGCGTGACGCGCAGGGTCTCTTCCTGATCTGAAAGCATATAGGCGTGGCCACGTTCTTCGCGGTAATCCACCGCGAATGCGTACCCTTGGAAGAGGACTCGCCACCGCGGATCCGCATCCAGTTTCTGGAAGGCCTCGCTGCCGCCATGGCGGGTGCGCGCGGTGTCCACCGTGCGGCGATAGCTGTCGTACTGGCGGGGAAAATTCTTTCCCCACTCCGCAGGATCATCCGTATGCTCATTCAGCTCAACAAGTTGAAACACGCGCTGACGGGCTTCGGCTTTGCGCTCCATGATATTGCGCCAGAGCGCCATGACCCCCACGGTGGCGGCAGCTATGGCGATCACGGTGAGCAGATAGGCGGCCGACATACAGACGGTCGTTCGAGAAGGCTTAACATCTGACATGAGACCTCCGGGGGTTAACGCGCAGGCCCGTGCCCGACGTTGTCGTGGCAGCGGGCACAAGTGAAGGGTTCTTCCGCATCGCGGACACGGGCAAGCATTTCATCCACCAGATCCCCGTGGCAACGAAGACAATTTCGCTGCACGATCCGGGAGCTCTTGGCACGAATGCGGATAGGCTCGTGAAAATCCTGCAAGGTGAAGGCTTTGGAGTGGGCAAACCCGTTTTCGCCCTTCACGAGATATTTGGGAGCGGCCGCATGCGGCACGTGGCAGTCGTTGCAGGTGGCCCAAGCGTGATGGCTTGCCTTCTGCCAACCGTCGTAATGCTCCCTCATGATGTGGCAGTTTGCACAGGTCGCCGAAGCGTTGCCGAGGTAAGAAAGGCCTTCGCCCTCACGGAACGTGAATCCTCCCGCGCCCAACAGCCCGCCGAGAAGGCAGCACACCGGCATGGCCGGCGACAGCAAGAAGGCTTTCAACCGCTTTATGTTCGGGCAGGCAGACAACGGGGCTCCCTCGTTTGTATGGCGTCATTATAAGGACGCCACTTTCGTTTGTACAGAACCGTCATATCCGTTTTCGCCACGCACGGGGCCCACCATCTTTGACTGACGTGCTTGCCCCTGCTGTGGCTGACTGGTATAGTTCTCAAGTATGAAAAAGTCTGTGCTTATCCTCCTGTCCCTTCTGCTGGGGTCTTTCACCGCAAACTGTGCTTCAACCACGAACACGTCCGGTTGGCTGGACAGCAGGCCCTTGACCGGGCAAAGCGCTGTGCTCACACTCGAGGACGGCACCTTTGTCAGAGTCGACGTATTAGGCGAAAGGCTCTTCCGTTTCCGGCACAGCAAAGTTTCACGGTGGACAGAATCGGCGCTCAACCGGTATGGAATCTTGGCCACCGCCTTTCCCACACCCAACGTCCAGCGCTCGGAAACCGAAAGCGCCTACTTTCTGGCCACCGCACAGGCAAAGGTTTCGGTGACACGCAAAGACGGCCAAGTGACGCTCTCGGACCCCAAGGGGAAGAGCTGGGTGCGGCAGGCAACGGCGCCAGCGCTCACCGCCTCGAACGGGTATGACGTCCGTTTCAGCCTTGAAAAAGGGGAGCGGCTTTATGGTCTTGGCGATGTCAACCGCGAAAACCTCATGCGCCGGGGCGGAGTGTACGAGTGCTGGGTGCTCAATGTCACCTCTTACATTCCTGTCCCGATGATCCTGAGCCAACGCGGCTGGGGACTTTTGATGAACACCACATGGCGCAACACGTTCGACGTGGGCAAGACAGACCCTGACGCGCTGATTTGCACCGCCCCCCGCAGTGACCTCGATTACTATCTCTTCTGCGGGCCGGACTACCGGAGCCTGCTCGACACCTACACCTCGCTCACGGGCCGGCCTGCCCTGCTCCCGGTCTGGGGGTACGCCTTCACCTACGTGTGCAACCAGAACATCGACGCGTTCAATCTGATCAACGAGGCCCTCGAGTTCCGGAAGCAGGAAATGCCGTGCGATGTGATCGGCCTCGAACCCGGCTGGATGTCGAAAAACTACGACCTGACCACCCAGAAGACGTGGCACCCGCAACGTTTTCCCATCCCGTATTGGGCGCCCAAGGGGCCGCACACTTTCATTGGGGCGTTGGCGCGGAAAGGGTTTAAGCTCAGCCTTTGGCTCTGTTGCGATTACGATTTGGGCGTCTACGAAGAGCAACTCGTCGCAGGGCGTAAAGCCCCCTCCGCTGCCCCGGAGAACGGCGCCCCCGGCGGAGTGCCGGAAGTGTGGCAGGACGACCGCATCACCAAAAACAAGTCCGACGCCAAAAAGAATGACAAAAAAACAGAGGGGCCGGAGGGAACAGAACCTTGGTTCGAACATCTTAAGCTGTTTGTTGACCAAGGGGCGTCCTGCTTCAAACTCGACGGATGCGCGCAGGTGACGGAACACCCGAAACGTCAATGGGGCAACGGCATGACCGACGAGGAGATGCACAACCTCTACCCAGTCATTTACGCAAAACAGATGTCCCGAGGATTCGAGGAGCATGCCAAACGGCGGTCCATGGTTTATTCGGCCGGCGGTTACGCGGGCGTACAACAGTTCGTCGCGACATGGGCGGGCGATACCGGCGGCGGGGCCAAGCCGCTGGCCTCGATGTTAAACCTCGGGATCTCTGGGCATTCCAACCACTCTTGCGACATGGACATCAACACCGCGGAGGGCATCCACTTCGGGTTCCTCCAGACCTGGGCACAGCAGAACAACTGGGATTACTGGTACCAGCCCTGGCTCAACCACGAGCGGCTCATCCCCGTGTTCCGCGCCTATGGGCAATTGCGCTACAAGCTGTTGCCTTACCTCTATTCCAGCGCCGCAGAAGCGGCGCAGACAGGATACCCCGTCATGCGGGCCATGCCGCTGGTTTATGCAGACGACCCGACATGGGACAGCTGCATGGGTCAATATATGCTGGGTGATTTCCTGCTCGTTTCTGCTTATTCAAAAACGGTCCGGCTACCGGCCGGGCTCTGGATCGATTATTGGAGCGGCGAAACGTTCGAGGGGCCGGCTGTCCTGCCGGTCAAAGTGACAAATGAGCACGGCGGCGCACTGCTGGTGAAAAGCGGCGCAATCATACCGACATGGCCTGCGAAACCTTTTGTGACGAAAGGCTGGAATGAAAAAGTCGGACTGATGGTCTATCCGGCCTCGACCAGCAGGTTCACGCTGTATGAAGATGACGGAACGGGCCTCGGATACCGCTCGGGGCAATTCGCGCGCACGCAACTGACCTGCGAAACAAGAGAGGGAAAAACCACACTCACCGTCGGCGGCCGTGAAGGCCGTTATGACGGCATGCCCGTTGCCCGCGACTTCATCGCGACCATCCGCCTTCCTGCCCTGCCGCAAACCGTGACGCTCGACGGCTCGGCGCTGACTAACGCAGTCTGGGATTCTGCTGCCGGAACACTCACCGCAACACTGCCTGCCTGCGGGGCCCAGCCGCGTCTTCTTGTGTGCCAATGAATGCGGCACCTGATCGCAAGGCTTTCCAAAATGTAACGACGCGGCAAGTACCCCGTAATTGAGCCCCGGCATAATAAGGTGAAATGAATAAACCATTTCGTTTGTCTGTCATGCCCGGGTTTTTTGGCTGGTCCGCACTCTTTGCGCTCTGCGCGATGATGAGCGCTCAGGGAGACGGACTGCGTTTGACGGTGAACCCTTACGAGGGCGTGGACTGGGAAAGAGCGACGCAGCACAAAGCGAACCTGCACACGCACACGGTAGCAAGCGGGGGAAAGCTGTTTCTGGAGCAGGTGTTCGCCGAGTACGCCAAACAAGGATATACGATTTTAGCGATCACGGACCATGACCTCTGCACACGGTGGTGGAAGACCGAGGCCCGTCCCCTGAAAGACTACGGCATCCTGCCCGTGACCGGCCAGGAGTACTCTCGCGGCCAACACGTGAACGGGTTCTTCTTGGACTACGAGACCACTGAGCAGGACATGGATATTCTCGTCCGCGAAATAACCAGCCGCGGCGGGGTTGCGTTTCTCAACCACCCCGGGCGGTACTGGAAAATCGGCAAAGACGGGAACGTCCCGAAAGAGACCTGCGACGACTACGTAAAACTGTTGGACCAAAACCCTCTTGTCTTGGGGATCGAGGTCTTTAACCGGAACGAAAAAAACTTAAGCGACGCCTTGCTGTGGGACGCCATCCTCCGCGTCGCCATGCCGACCCGCCCGGTCTGGGGTTTCTCCAACGACGATATGCACGAGCGCAAACAACTCGGCCACAATTGGAACATTTTCCTGCTCGACAAACTAGATGAGGGATCGGTGCGCCATGCGATGATCAAAGGCCATTTTTACTTCTCGGCAAAGGGACAAGAACACGGCGATGCCGGAGACCCGCCCGTCATTCAAGCGATCCTCCATGACCCTGCCGCCAAAACACTGACCTTGGCGGCGGCGGCCGATGGCGCGCTTCTGGGCGAGGACCATTATCTGTGGATCGCCGACGGGAGGGTGATCCACAAGGGCCCTGTACTGAAATATGGTCCGAACAGGGATATCACGTGTTATGTGCGAGCGGAGCTGACAGGAAAAGGCGGCACAACCTACACAAATCCGTTCGGCTTCAGCCGTGACATCCGTTAAGGCGGATTTCCTCACGCGGCTCATCGTTTGACAAAGCGATTGAAAAGCACAATCATATTTATATTTGAAAAGGGGCTTTAACATGAAACTGGTGATTATCGGAGGTGTTGCGGGTGGCGCGAGCGCGGCCGCGCGAATGCGGCGACTGGACGAAAAGGCAGAGATTGTGCTGTTCGAGCGGGGCGAGAACGTGTCGTTCGCCAACTGTGGGCTCCCCTATCACATGGGCGGCGTGATCGCCGAGCGCGAACAATTGCTGATCATGCCGCCCGCCCGGTTCAAAGGACGGCTGGCCGTCGATCTGAGAATACGCCACGAGGTTGTGTCGATCGACCGGTCCGCGCGCACGGTGAGAGCCGTGAATCTGGCGACTGGCGAAACCTGCACAGAACACTACGACAAGCTGCTGTTGGCGACGGGATCCGCACCGATACGCCCATCGCTTCCGGGAATCGATGACCCGAACGTCCTGACGCTCTGGACGATGGCCGATATGGATGCGATCAAACAGCGGGCCGAAGGCGATGCGAAACGCGCCGTCGTGATCGGCGGCGGTTTCATCGGCCTGGAGGCCGCCGAAAACCTGCGCCACCGCGGTGTGGCGGTGACGCTGGTCGAACTGCTGCCGCAAGTCCTGCCGACGCTCGATCAAGAGATGGCTGTGCCCCTGTGCCATGAACTCACCGAGAACGGCGTGCTTTTACGGCTAGGCTCTGCCGTAGAGGGCTTTGAACGCACACCGGGGGGCAAACTCGTCGTGAGGCTCCGTGGCGGTGAAGCGTTGGAAACCGATCTGGTCGTCCTATCGGTGGGTGTTCGACCAAACTCGGAGTTGGCCCGGGCCGCAGGGCTTCGTACTGGCGAACGAGGCGGCATCATAACCGACGGCCTGATGCGTACTGACGATCCCGATATCTTTGCAGTCGGCGATGCCGTGCAGGTGACCGATCCGGTGCTCGGCGTACCGACGCAGATTCCGCTGGCGGGACCAGCCAACAAACAGGGCCGACTGGCGGCAGACGTGATCGCCGGACTGCCGGCAACGCCCTATCGCGGCACATGGGGGACCTCGGTCATCAAGCTGTTCGGGTTGACAGCCGCCAGTGTGGGCGCATCTGAAAAAGTGCTCTTGCGGGCAAAGGTGCCCTACAAAAAGCTCTTCCTGCATCCGTTTTCCCATGCGAGCTATTATCCTGGAGCCTCCATGATCCACATGAAACTTCTCTTCGCGCCAGAGGGACGCATCCTCGGCGTGCAAGCGGTCGGGCGCGACGGGGTAGACAAACGGATCGACGTGATCGCCACCGCCATGCAGGCGGGGTTAAGCGTGACCGACCTCGCCCGTCTAGAGCTGGCCTATGCGCCCCCCTACGGTTCCGCCAAGGATCCGGTGAACTTTGCCGGCTATGTGGCCGCCAATGTGCTGTCCGGCGAGAGCCGCCCGGCCTATGCGGACTCCTTGCCGGAAGGCGCCTGCATGCTTGACGTGCGCGAGCCGGCGGAGTGTGAAAAAGGAATCATCCCGGGGGCGACGACGATTCCGTTGGGGCAGCTACGCAAGCGGTTAGAGGAACTGCCACGCGACCGTCTCATCGTCGCTTACTGCGCAGTCGGCCTGCGCGGCTACCTGGCCGAGCGTATCTTGCGGCAAAATGGGTTCGACGTGCGTAACTTGTCTGGCGGCATCACGACATGGCGCTTTTTTCAGCACGCACCCCGGAGCCGGTGAGACCCATCGGCTAGGGCTAGGGACGTCCGAGAGCGGCTTCCACGCGCTGGGCCAGGCGGCGCGCGAAATCGTCAAGTTTGTCGCGTGTCCAAGTGGTGACCACATATTGACGCGCCTCAAGCCAGAGTTTCTTGTCACGCGCCTCGCCCTCCTCGCACGTCCAAAAGACCGGCTTACCCAGCCCGATGGCAATCCCTGCCGAGAAATAGGCGAGCGGATTCTGTCCCGTAAGGTCAACCGTCACAAGCGAGGCCCGGCGCAGATCGACGATCAGCTCGTCCGTGATCTTGTTGACATGCTCTTTGTTCTCGGCACGTACTGCCGTATAGCCTGCCGCCTGAACGCCGGCCGAGAATCCTTGCGCCCACACCGCGTCCGAATCTCTGTCCAGCGAGAGCGAGACGACGGCCAGAGGCTGCGCAGGCGGCGTGGCGAAAGTGAGCGCGGCCCAGCCTGCCGGCGTGAGCCGGTAAACGAACCCCCCTGCGCCTGCCGGTGTCTTGCGAGGTCCAGAGGAGTCCTCCTCCACAAGTCCCTTCTCGGTCAAATAGCGGAGGCAGAAAAGCAACTCGTTCTTGTTGGCGCAGAATCCTACCGCGAGCTCAGCGGGAGAAAAGGTGACCGAATCCGCCAGCGACTTAGAACGGCGGCGCAAGTATTTGAGCAGATATTCGCCCTTGGTGACTAGGTCAGTGTCGCGGGGAACAACGATCTTGGCAGCCTTGTCGAGCTCTGCCCAAGACCGGAAGAGATCGACGGTGATCAGCAGCTTCTCTCCCAAGATGTCCCACGTGTTGCGGCAAAGCCCCGAAAGCAGATGCTGGGGAGGAAAGGCCGGAGGGCTGTTCATGAGCTGGGTTTCAGCGAGCGTCTGGATCTGAAATCGTCCGCAACGAGAACAATGGATCTCCGATGTGTTGGTTCCCGCACCCGCATGGGAGCTATTTGGCGTGCGGCAGATCGGGCAGGGCGTGTGGTTATCCATTCGCATTCCTCCAAACGTTAAAGCGCTTTCGACAATTCACTTAATTAAAACAATACCACAAAATCGGCTTTAAGGTCAGCGACATTTGCGTTGTCTTCTTGCTCGGGTGTGTGTCAGGAAAGTGACAGGATTCTCTGAAAGTACTTGCCGCACGGCTGCCGGCCGGTTATAGTTATAGATACTGTATGTATAACTATGAGGTGACTATGTCGCTTGCAACGCTGACGTCGAAGATCATCGGGAGCATGCCCGCGAGGAGGGGCAACGTTTACGAGACGACCATCCGGAAGAGGCGGGCCGACGGCACTGTCCGCGAGAACGGGCCTTACTACATCTGGACACGGTGCGAGGGCGGCAGGATGAAATCCTCGTACGTGCCGGCGGCGGACGTGCCCCGGTTCAAACAGGAGATCGAGAACGGCCGGAAGTTGGCCGCGCTGATGGAGGAACTGTGGGGACTGGCCGAGGGGATGTCCGGCCCGGTAAAAAAAACGCCGCGAGGTACGACGAGGCCGCGGCGGCGCTGATCGCGGAGAGCCTGGCCGTCTCCGACTGCGTGGAGGCGGGCGGCGCGGGCCTCCCCGAGGCCGAGGGCAGGGTGCGCGCGGCCGCTCTCGGGTTCGCGGCCCGCGTCGTCGGCGAGATCCTGTCGGGCCCCGCGCAGCGGACGGCGGGTGTGGAGGCGCCGGCTGGCCGGCGCGGGCGGAGGGAGACGAAGATCCTCTCGAGCGTGGGCGAGGTGTCCTACTCGCGGGCTTACGCGAAGGGGCCGGACGGGAGACGGAGCTTCCCCGCCGACAAGGCGCTCGGGATCACCTGCGGCTGTACTCCGGCCGCCGCAAAGCTCCTTTGCCACGAGGCCGCCCGCAGCCAGTCCTACCTCCAAGCGTCCGAGAACCTGGCCCTGGCTTCCGGGCTGGCCGTCTCGCCCAGCACCATCCACCGGCTCGTGGCCTCGGTGGGGCCGGACATGGAGGCTTGGGCTCTGGAACGCCCTCCGTCCCGCGTCGAAGACGGGCGCGAGGTCGTCGTGTGCCTCGAGATGGACATGACCGGGGTCCGGATGCTCAAGAAGTACCTCAAGGGGGTGAAGGGCAAGGACGGCGCGCCGAAGTGCAGGCAGATCAAGTGCGGGACGCTCTTCCTGATGGAGCGCGACGGCGAGGGCCGGTACCGCAGGCTGCCGGGCACCGCCGTTCACCTCGTCTCCTTCTGCGACCCCGCCTCGTTCTCCGCCTCGCTGGAGGAGGCGCGGCGCAAGCTCGGCGTCAGGCCGGGGACCGCCCTCGTCGTCGTGTCCGACGGCGCGGAGTGGATCTGGAACATCGTCTCCGACCGCTTCAAGGAGGCGACGGGTGTCGTCGACTTCTGGCACGCGGCCGACCACCTCCACAAGCTGTGCGAGTTCGTGGCGGGGAAGGGCGACGCCGCGGAGGCGCTGTTCAAAGAGTGGCGCCACAAGCTGAAGGTCTACGGCGTGGACTGCGTGATCCGGCACTTCGTCACGCTGGACCTCAAAAAGGCGAAGATGAGGGGCGTGCGCAAACGCCTCCGCTACTTCAGTGGCCACCGTGACAGGATGCAGTACCGGCGCTTCCGCCGCGAGGGTTGGCCGATCGGCTCCGGCGCGATCGAGGGCGCGTGCAAATCGCTCATCAAGCAGCGCACAGACCTCTCGGGTCAGAGATGGTCACCAGACGGCGCTCTGGACATCCTGTGGGTGAGGGCGCTCATCACGGACGGACTCCACGACGCCTACTGGACTGGCGTCCGCGACCGTGAGGACACCGTAAGGGCGGCAGTCATAGCGGCATGACCTTCGAAGCGATGTCACTTTCCTGACACACACCCCCACAGAGAATAAACCCGTGCCGCCCCGAAAACGCCGCAGCCCGAACGCCGCAGGTCCGGCAGGGTCGGACGCCGTGGGCGGTGGAGCGTCCAAGCCGCTGGATATTTGACACGCGTCCACGGCACTGCTATGTTCAAGGGGAATCGGAAACTGTCGGGCCGCCGTATCCCTCGGCGGACCCGCTTCCGCCAAGGAGTCCCCTGTGAAAATGACCGCCGCCGCCCTCTGCGCCAGCACCTTCGTCACCGCCCTCTGCGCCCAGGACGCGCAAGAGCTCACCGCGCCCGAGACGTTCACGTCCACAGCCGGCGAAACCCTCCTCTACCGGATCTACCAGCCCAAAACCTTCCCTGCCGGCAAAAAACTGCCCCTCGTGCTCTTCCTGCACGGCGCGGGTGAACGCGGCACCAACAATGTCGGCCAACTCACCCATGGCATCACGCCCATGATCCGTTTCATGCTCGACACCAACGAGCCTGCCATCCTCTTGATTCCCCAGTGCCCCACCGGCATGCAGTGGGTCAACGTCCCCTGGAACGCTCCGAGCCACACCATGCCCGAACAGCCCTCCCTGCCCATGAAGCTTGCGCTGGCCCTCGTGCGCGAAAAAATGCAGGCCCTGCCCGTCGATCCCGCGCGGGTCTACGTGACCGGCGTCTCCATGGGCGGTTACGGCACATGGGACGCCATTCAGCGGGAGCCTGCCCTTTTCGCGGCAGCCCTTCCGGTCTGCGGCGGCGGCGACGCCGCCTGTGCGCCCCTGATCAAACACATCCCGATCTGGACTTTTCACGGCGAGAAGGACGGAGCGGTCCCGGTCAATCGCTCGCGCGACATGGTCAAAGCGCTTCAAGCGTGCGGCGGCAACGTGCAATACCGCGAATACCCCAACGCCGGTCACGGTGTTTGGACCCCCACCTATAACGACACCGCCGTGCTCGCTTGGCTCTTCTCGCAACGCAAGCCCACGCGCGATGCGAAGTGACACCCTTCTTTGTTGTGATCGCTTAAGCCGCGCCCCGCGCCGAAGCGGCGGCCTCTTGTAAACACCGCGCCTCAAGGAGAAAACCGATGCGGATGCCGTTCATCAAAGCACTCACACTCGCGCCGTTTTTTGCGGCGCAGGCCGTCACACTGCACGTCGCGCCGAACGGCAACGACACCGCCGCAGGCACCGAAAGCCAACCCTTTGCCACGTTGTCACGGGCACGGGACGCCGTGCGCGAACTGAAGAAAGACGGGGCACTGCCTCAAGGGGGCGTCACCGTTGAAGTGCGCGGAGGCGTCTATCAGCTCTCGCAGCCGCTCGAACTGACCGAGGCGGATAGCGGGCTGCCGGGAGCCCCCGTCACATACCGCGCACGCCCAGGCGAATGCGTGCAGCTCGTAGGAGGCCGGGTGGTCACCGGCTGGTCGCGGGTCAGCGACGCCGCCGTGCTCGCGCGCCTCGACGCGTCCGCGCGTACCAACGTGTGGCAGGCCGACCTCCGTGCGCAGGGCGTCACCAACCTCGGCCAGATGGCCTCCGACTCCGCGTGGACCACCTCGACGCCGGGCCTGCAGCTGTTCTTCGCGGACAAGCCCATGACGCTGGCCCGCTGGCCAAACGACGCCACCGTCAAGATCGGCGAGCTGAAGGTGCAGGACGGTCACGAGGTGCATGGCGTCAAAGGCAGCATGACCGGAATCTTCACGTATGAAGGCGACCGCCCGAAGCGCTGGGCCGACGAGAAGGACGTGATGTTGCATGGATACTGGTTCCACGACTGGGCCGACCAGCGCTACCGCGTCGAGTCCATCGACACCGCACAGCGCGTCATCACGCTGCCCGCGAAACCCCAGCACACGTTCGGCTTCCGCAAGGGCCAGTGGTACTA
>Ga0209066_10002224_pt1 | contig 24043 bp, 22 predicted proteins | sample All_14_2_FD_187198 | JGI IMG/M metagenome (GOLD analysis project Ga0209066, IMG submission 187198) | Freshwater microbial communities in response to fracking from Pennsylvania, USA - Allegheny Zone_MetaG_DW_15 (SPAdes) (version 2) ... | reverse complement strand
CATCGGCACCGTCTCGCTCGGGCGCAACGGAGGCGCGGGAATCGGCTGGGTGTCCTGGATGAGGCGCACGTCGGCGAGCGGCACGAGGGGCCAGTCACCCGCGTGGGCCCGCTGACGCGCGTGCAGGCCCGCGGGATCCCCGTCGAGCGACCCGTCGGCGAGCATCGCCCGCACGACCCGGGCCGCGGCAAGGGATCCGGTTGCGACGCCGTAGCGCTCCGCGAGCGCCGTGAGGGTCGCCGGAGCCTCGTCGGGCGCGAGGAGGACGGCGAGGCGCACCGGGTCGAGCACGGGCGTCGACTCGTCCCAGCCGGCCAGGTCGCGACGCCGCAGCTCGCGGTCGAGCACCGTGACGGCGGTCGGGGCGTCCGCGATGACGAGGGGGATGCCGACCGCCGCGAGCGTGCGCAGCGTCTGGGCGACCTCTCCGACGAGCGCCTCGGCCCGGTCCGAGCCCCAGTCCCAGCGCGCGCTCTCCGACCCGTCCCCGTCGAGCACCGCGATGCGGGCCGCGACGAGTCGCGCTGAATCCGGCTCCACCCCCGCGATCGCGAACTCGGCGATGCCGAGGCGACTGTGCCTACTCCCCATCACGCCAGGCTACGTCGCCGATCCGCGTGTCACCCGCATTGCCCGCGCGTGATCAGCGCGCGGCGTCGCCGATGTGGAGCCAGTAGAAGGACTGGGTGCCCAGGGTGAGCGTGAGGCGGCCGTCGTCGCCGATGGTGGGGAAGTCGCTGCCGCCGAAGAGGTCGTAGAGGGGTGCGCCGTACCAGCCGTCGAAGTCGATCGTGGTGGAGACGGGGTTGTGGGCGAAGGAGAACACGCACAGCACCTGCTCGGGGCGGTCGCCGTGGGCGGTGCCGGATCCGGGGTAGTCGCGCACGAACGCGAGCACGGATTCGTGGTCGGTCTTCAGCACGCGCAAGGAGCCGAGGCCGAAGACGGGGTGGGCCTTGCGAGTGTGGATGACGTTACGCACCCAGTGCAGGAGCGAACGGGATTGCGCGAGTTGGGATTCGACGTTGACGAGGGAGTAGTTGTAGACGAGCGACTGCACGACCGGGAGGTAGAGCTTGCCGGGGTCGGCCGTGGAGAATCCGGCGTTGCGGTCGGGAGTCCACTGCATGGGGGTGCGAGAGGCGTCGCGGTCGGGGAGCCAGATGTTGTCGCCCATGCCGATTTCGTCGCCGTAGTACAGGAACGGGGATCCCGGGAGGGAGAACAGCAGCGCGTGGGCGAGTTCCAGTTCCTGCCGGGCGTTGTCCAGCAGCGGGGCGAGGCGGCGGCGGATGCCGACGTTGACGCGCATCCGCGGGTCGTAGGCGTACCACCCGTACATCGCTTGGCGGTACTCCTCGCTCACCATCTCGAGGGTGAGCTCGTCGTGGTTGCGCAGGAACACGCCCCAGCCGGCGCCGTCGGGCACTTCGGTGGTTTCGGCGAGCACGCGGGTGAGTTCTTCGGCGGACTGCGCACGCAGCGAGTAGAAGATGCGGGGCATGACGGGGAAGTCGAACGCCATGTGGCACTGGGGCTCTTCGTTGGTGCCCATGAAGTTCACGACCTCTTTGGGCCACTGGTTGGCTTCCGCGATCATGACCCGGCCGGGGTACTCGGTGTCCATCATCCGCCGCACGGCCTTGATGAACTCGTGCGTGGGCGCCTCACCTTCGCCGGTGCCGTCTTCTGACTCGTACAGGTACGGGATCGCATCGAGCCGGAACCCGTCGACGCCCAGATCCATCCAGAATCGGATGACGTCGAACACGGCCTCGTGCACGGCCGGGTTGTCGAAGTTCAGATCCGGCTGGTGAGAGAAGAACCGGTGGAAGTAGAACTGCCGCCGCACCGGATCGAACGCCCAGTTGGAGTCCTCGTAGTCGGTGAAGATGATGCGGATGTTCGGGTACTTCTCGTCCGAATCGCTCCACACATAGAAGTCCCCGTAGGGCCCTTCCGGGTCGCTGCGCGACTGCTGGAACCACTCGTGCGCATCCGACGTGTGGTTGAGCGGCAGATCGATCACGATCCGCATGTTCCGCTCGTGCGCCTTCGTCACCAGCTCGCGGAACTCCTCCAGCGTGCCGAACTCCGGCAGGATCGACCGGTAATCCGCGACGTCGTACCCGCCGTCGCGCAACGGCGAGTTGAAGATCGGCGGAATCCACAGGGCATCCACCCCGAGCCACTGCAGATAGTCCAGCTTCGAGATCAACCCACCCAGGTCTCCCGACCCATCCCCGTTGGAATCCACGAACGACCGCACCATCACCTCGTAGAACACCGCACGGCGGTACCACTGAGGGTCGAGAGCGAGGCCGGGCAACGTGATCGGGGCGGTGAAGGTCACCCGTCGAGTCTAGGCAGCGTCCCTAGAATCAAGAGCGATGAACGTTACCGAGCATGACATCGAGCTGCTCGGCGGCTCCACCCGGTACTGGGAGTACGGCACCCCGCGGACGGGACCGACGATCGTCGTCGTGCACGGGTATCGCGGCGACCACCACGGGCTCGAGCCGGTGGTCGATCTGCTGCCCGACTTCCACATCCTCTCGCCCGACCTCCCGGGGTTCGGCGAGTCGACCCCGATGACCGAGGAACGGCACACGATCTCCGGGTACGGCGCCTGGCTGCGGGCGTTCGTCGCCGCACTCGGGCTCGGCCCCGACGCGATCCTGCTCGGCCACTCGTTCGGCTCGATCGTCGTCGCGCACGCGGTCGCCGACGGCCTCCCGGCGCACGGCGTGATCCTCGTCAACCCGATCGCCGACGACCCCGCGAAGGTCACTGGAATCGGTGCGACCCGGTTCTACTACGCCGTCGCGCGCGTGCTCCCCGAACGGGCCGCCCGGGCGTGGCTCGGCAACTGGCTCGTCGTGCGCGGGATGAGCGTCAAACTCGCGAAGACTCGCGACCGCGCGCTGCGTCGGTTCATCCACGGCCAGCATCACGCCTACTTCAGCCGTTTCGGGTCGCGCGCGAGCATCGTCGAAGGCTTCGACGCGTCGCTCTCGACGACCGTCGGGGCGGTCGCCGCCCGCATCGCCCAACCCGTGCTTCTCGTCGCGGGGGAGCTCGATGAGGTCGCGCCGCTCGCCGGGCAGTTCGAGCTGCTCGAAGCGTTCCCCGATGCCCGGCTCGACGTCATCCCCGGCGTCGGGCATCTCGTGCACTACGAGACCCCCGCCGCCGCCGCGGCCGCCATCCGGGCCTTCGTCACGGAGCGTCTCGCGTGAGGGTGCTGTTCGACTGCCGGTACGTGCGGACCGACCACCACGACGGCATCAGCCGGTACTCGGCCCGACTCGTCGAAGCGCTCGCCCGCCGCATGCCGGTCGAGATGCTCATCAGCGACACCGCCCAACTCGCGATGCTCCCCGATCTGCCGTGGCATCTGCTGTCGTCGCCGACGAGCCTGCGCGAACCGTGGGTGGCTCGACAGGTCAACCGCCTCACCCCGGATGCCGTGTTCAGTCCCTTGCAGACCATGGGGTCGCGGGGGCGACGCTACGGTCTCGTGCTCACCCTGCACGACCTCATCTATCACCGCCACCGCACGCCGCCGCGCGACCTCCCCTGGCACATCCGGTTCGGCTGGTGGGCCTACCACCTCACGTGGGGTCCGCAGCGGCGCGCCCTCAACCATCCCGACGAGGTCGTGACCGTGTCGGAGACGACGCGCGACCTGATCGCTCAGCACCGGCTCACCACGCGACCCGTCACGGTCGTGCCCAACGCGGCGGATCCGCTTCCCGGCGCGCCGCGCACCCGACGGGCCGGATCGGGACGCGACCTCGTCTACATGGGCTCGTTCATGCCGTACAAGAACGTGGCGACCCTCGCGCGGGCGCTCCACGAGCTGCCCGGCTACCGGCTGCATCTGCTGAGCCGCGTGCCCCGCGCCGAACGCGACCGACTGGCCGCACTCGCCCCGAGCGGGTCTCTCGAGTTCCACGACGGCGTGACCGACGCGGACTACGCGCGTCTTCTCGAGACGGCGCACGCACTCGTGCACGCGTCGCTCGACGAGGGTTTCGGCATCCCGCTCGTCGAGGCGATGAGCGTCGGCACCCCGATCGTGGTGAGCGACATCCCGATCTTCCGTGAGATCGGCGGCGACGCCGCGATCTACGCCGATCCCCGGGATCCGGCCCGGTTCGCCGCCGCCGTGCGGGTGCTCGCCGACGCGCGCGAGTGGTCGCGTCGGTCGAAGGCCGCTCGCGAGCAGGCGCGCCGGTTCGACTGGGACCGTTCGGCCGACGTGCTCTACGAGGTGTTGCGCCGCGTCGCCTCGAAGGGGCGACCCGAGCACGCCCGCCGCTGAGCGGGTCGTTCAGGAGTCGCGCGCTTCGACCGCGTTCTGCGTCTCCAGATCGCCCGCCCTCGGATCGATCGCCGCGAGTTCGATCGGATCGTCGAAGGCGACGAGACGCAGAGCGTCACCGTCGACGTGGAAGCTGTGCACCGAGCCGTTCGTGATCGGACCGAACCCGCCGTCGGGCTCAGCGGTCGCGAGCGCCGCGCGGATCGCGCCGCCGTGGCTCACGACGACGATCGCCTCGCCGGGATGCGCGACGGCGACGGCGAGCAGCGCCGGGACGACGCGCGCGGCGACGTGTTCGCGCGACTCGCGGCCCGGCACGGCGACGCCCTCGGGGTAGCGCACGTCGATCTCGTGAAAGCCGAGTCCCTCCGCCGCCCCGTAGTTGCGCTCGACGAACGCGTCGTGCAGCTCCGGCTCGGCGAGCCCGAGCTCGCGCGCGATGATCTCGGCGGTCTCCCGGGCCCGCCCGAGCGGGCTCGCGTAGACGCGTGTGATCGGGCGGCGGGTCAGCAGCATCCCGGTCAGGCGCGCCTGGGCGCGGCCGGTGTCGTTGAGCGGGATGTCGGTGAGTCCCTGGATCCTTCGCTGCCGGTTCCAGTCGGTCTCGCCGTGGCGCACGAGATAGAGATCGGTCATGAGTTCGACCCGATCCTAAGCGGAGTCGAGGTTCCCGTCAGGCGAGCCGTTGCTGGAGCGCGACGAGCACCTCGGAGGCACCCGCGTCGATCTTGAGCGTCGCGCGAGTGTCGCCCTTCGTCTCACCGCGGTTGATGATGACGATCGGGATGCGGCGCTTCACGGCCTGCTCGAGCAACCGGATGCCGGAGTTGACGACGAGCGACGATCCGGCGACGAGGAGGGCCTCGGCCGATCGGATGAGCGCCGAGCCCTGGGTGAACTTCGTCGTGGGGACCAGTTCGCCGAAGAACACGACGTCGGGCTTGAGCATCCCGCCGCACACCGAGCAGTCGGGCACGACCATCTCGTCGACGGCATCGATGTCGACGTCGCCGTCGGGGTTGAGCTTGATCGTCTCGGGCTCGGCGAGCCAGGGGTTGTCGCGCGTCATCCGCGCGGCGATGTCCTCGCGTGCGAACTGCTGCCCGCAGGAGAGGCAGAAGACCCGATCGATCGAGCCGTGCACGTCGACGACGTGCCGCGAACCCGCCCGCAGGTGCAGCCCGTCGACGTTCTGGGTGATGACGCCGTTGGCGACGCCCGCGAGTTCGAGCTCGGCGAGCGCGACGTGGCCGGCGTTCGGGCCCGCCTCGGCGAAGTGGCGCCAGCCGAGGTGGCTCCCCGCCCAGTAGCGCTGCCGGGCTCGGCCGTCGGCGAGGAAGGTCTGGAAGGTCATCGGGCTGCGCGGGGGAGCGCCCTGGCCGCGATAGTCCGGGATGCCCGAGTCGGTGCTGACTCCCGCCCCGGTGAGCACCGCCACCCGACGCCCGGCGAGCAGTTGCTCGGCCCGATCGACGAGCGGGAGCACCTCGGGATCGAGCGCCGGTAGGGTCGAGATCGACACGGCGCCTCCTTCGGGTACGGGGATGTCTCTCGAAGGCTAGAACGTCCAGGTTGCCGGAATGTTTCCGGGCGCCGAGAAGGCGTCGTGGCGCCAGAGAGGGATGACGATGCGACTCGTCCCGGTGACCGACCCCGGCGCCCCCGAGCTGCGCGACTACACCGAGCTCACCGATGTCGCGCGGCGGCGACTGCGCGAACCCGAGGAGGGTCTGTACCTCGCCGAATCGGTCAAGGTCATCGAACGCGCCTTCGCCGCGGGCCACCGTCCACGCTCGGTGCTCGTGCTCGAGAAGTGGCTGACCGAGATCGGCCCGCTCTTCGAGCCGTGGGACGTTCCCGTCTACGTCGGATCCGCCGAGGTGCTCGAAGCGGTCACCGGATTCGTCATGCACCGGGGCGCGCTCGCCTCGATGCATCGCCCGACGCCGCCCCCGGTCGCCGACCTGCTGCGTGAGGCACGCCGGGTCGTCGTGCTGGAGGACATCGTCGACCACACGAACGTCGGCGCGATCTTCCGTGCCGTCGCGGGTCTCGGCGCCGATGCCGTGCTCGTGAGTCCACGCTGTGCCGACCCGCTCTATCGCCGGTCGGTTCGGGTGAGCATGGGAGCCGTCCTGCAGGTGCCGTGGACGCGTCTCGACGAATGGGACGTCGCGGCTCCGCAACTGCACGCCGCGGGGTTCACGATCGCCGCCCTCGCTCTCGACGACCGCGCGGTCGACCTCGCCGACTTCGCCCGCGACGCGCCGTCGAAGGTCGCGCTCGTGCTCGGCACGGAGGGCGACGGACTGAGCCGGGAGGCCCTCGCCATCGCCGACACGACCGTCACGATCCCGATGGATCACGGTGTCGACTCGCTCAACGTCGCCGCCGCGGCCTCCGTCGCCCTCTGGTCGCTGCGGGTCGCCGCGCACTAGGGTCGGCGCATGACGACCATTCCGACCGGCAACGGCGCCGGCAAAGGGCTCGCGAAAGGCCAGCTCGGACTCTTCGGCTCGACGGTCATGGGTCTCGCCTCCACCGCTCCCGTGTACTCGCTCGTGGCGACCCTCGGCTTCGTGATCGCCGAGGTCGGCGCGCAGGCTCCGATCGCGTTCATCCTCGCCTTCATCCCGATGTTCTTCATCGCCTTCGCCTACCGCGAGCTCAACCGCGCGGTGCCCGATTGCGGCACCACATTCACCTGGGCGACGAAGGCGTTCGGACCGTGGGTGGGCTGGCTCGGCGGCTGGGGCGTCGCCGTCGCGGGCATCATCGTGCTCGCCAACCTCGCCCAGATCGCGGGGCTCTACTTCTGGTACCTCGTCGAAGGGGTCACCGGCGCACCCGGCGTCTTCTCCGACCAGTTGTGGATCGTCACCCTCACGGGCGTCGTGTTCATCGCGGCCATGGTCTACGTCTCCTACCGGGGGGTGGAGATCGGGGAGAAGCTGCAGAACGTGCTGCTCGGCATCCAGTACCTCGCTCTCGTGCTGTTCGTGGTCTTCGTCGTCGTCGCGATCGCGAACGACACGGCCCCCGACGCCGTGCCCGTCGAGGGGTCGTGGTTCAATCCGTTCGCCTTCGAGTCGTTCGACGGCTTCACCGCGGCGATCCTGCTCGCGCTCTTCATCTACTGGGGCTGGGACACGTGTCTCGCCCTCAATGAGGAGACGAAGGACCCCAAGCGCATCCCGGGGCGCGCCGCGCTCATCTCGACCGTCATACTCATGGTCACCTACGTCGCGGTCACGGTCGCCGCGATCGCCTACGCGGGCCTGGACACGCTCGAGAATCAGGACGACGTCTTCTACGTCGTCAAGGACGCGCTGTTCGGGCCGTGGGCGTGGCTGCTCGTGCTCGCCGTCATGATCTCGGCGGTCTCGTCGACGCAGACCACGATCCTGCCGACCGCGCGCGGAACGCTCTCGATGGCCGTCTACAAGGCGCTGCCGAACCGCTTCGGCCGCGTGCACCCCAAGTACCGCACGCCCGGATTCTCGACGCTCGTCATGGGCATCGTGGCGACCGTGTTCTACGTCGGCATGACCCTGATCAGCGAGAACTTCCTCGCCGACTCGATCTACAGCCTCGGTCTCGCGATCGCGTTCTACTACGGCCTCACCGGCTTCGCGTGCGTGTGGTACTTCCGGCGGGAGCTGTTCGTCAACGCGCACAGCTTCGTCTTCAAGTTCCTGTTCCCGCTCCTCGGGGCGCTGCTGCTGAGCGCGGCGTTCATCAAGAGCGCGATCGACATGCTCGATCCCGACTACGGCTACACGGTGCTGTTCGGCGTGGGCGGCGTCTTCGTGATCGGAGTCGGCTCCCTGCTGCTCGGCGTCGTGCTCGTGATCGTGTGGTCGCTGTTCCGCGAGTCGCGGCCGTTCTTCCGCGGCGAGAGCCTCAATCGCGATACCGAGGTGCTCGTTCCCGAAGACGACCAGCTCGTCATCCGCAGCGTCGACGGCGGTCGCGTCTGACCGCCTTCCGCGCGTCGAGCGTCTAGGGTCGACGGGTGCCCGAGCGTCGCCCGTTGTCCCGCCGGCAGATCTACCGTCGGCGGCGCGCCGTCGTCTTCGGCGGGATCGGGCTCGTGCTCGCGGGGCTCGTCTACCTGCCCCTGACCCTGCTCGCCCCCCTCCCCGCGGCCGCGGTCACGGTCGAGGCGCCCGAACGGACCGCTCCCGAGGTTCCCGCCCTCGCCTTCCCGGGGTACGGGGCGAGCGGTCTCGGCGCGCTCGGGTACCCGGGGGTGCTCGCGCGGAGCGGCACGACCGAGCCGCGACCGATGGCGAGCATCACGAAGGTCATCACCGCCCTCGTCGTGCTCGAGGCCCATCCGCTCGCCGTCGGTGAGGAGGGCCCCTCGGTGACCATGACCGCCGCGGATGCCGCGCTCTACGGGCGCTACCTCGCGCTCAACGGCACGGTGTCGACGGTGCGCGCCGGCCTGACCTTCAGCGAGCGCGACCTGCTCGAGCTCACGCTCGTGAAGTCGGCGAACAACTACACCACGAGCCTCGCGACGTGGGCGTTCGGGTCGGAGGACGCGTTCGTCGCGGCGGCCCGCGACTGGCTCGCGCGCCACGGCCTCGATCGCGTCGTCGTCAACGAACCGACCGGGATCGACCCGAGCAACGTCGCGCCGGTCGACCAGCTGATCGAACTGGGCAAGATCGCGCTCGCCCATCCCGTCATCGCCGAACTGGTCGCGGCCTCGAGCGTCGACGTGCCGCACCTCGGCGCCGTGCCGAATACCAACGTGCTGCTCGGAATGAGTGGAATCGATGGGATCAAGACCGGCACTCTCGACGACTTCGGGGCGAACCTCTTGTTCTCCGCCGACACGATCGTCGGCTCGTCGACGGTCACGATCGTCGGCGTCGTGCTCGGCGGCCCCGATCACCCGACCATCAACCGGGACATCCTCGCGCTGGTCGGCACCGCGTTCGCGAACTTCACCGAGGTCGAGGTCGCTGCCGACGCCCAGGCGTTCGCGTTCTACGATCCGGTCTGGGGCGAGCCGGTGGCGGCCGTCGCGGCCGAACGCGTCACGCTGCTCACCTGGGCCGGGGCGCCGGTCACGGTCGAGGTCGTCACCGACGAGGTGCGCACCGGCGAAGCGGGGCGGGATGTCGGCGACATCGTCGTCTCGTCGGGCCCGACGACCGTGACGGTCGACCTCGAACTCGCGACCGAGCTCGCCGATCCGGGCCCGTGGTGGCGGCTCACGAACCCGGTGGCGTTGTTCTGATCAGAAGCCGGGGCGCTTGGGAACGAGGCCGTCACCCGACGACTGGTGCCGGATGCGGCGCACGATCCACGGCGCGAGGTACTCCCTGGCCCAGCCGATGTCCTCGATGCGTGCCTGACGCCATGACTGGCGCGGGAGCGGATCGGCCTGGAACGGCTCGAGTTCGTGCGGCACGTTGAGCGCGTCGAGCACCATCCGCGCGATCGTCTGATGCCCGATCGGGGAGAAGTGCAGCCGATCGGGCGCCCACATCCGCGGATCGGTCAGTTCGCGCAGCGCCCACATGTCGGCGACGATCGCGTCGTGACGCTGAGCGATCGTGCGCAGGTTCTCGTTGTAGATCGCGACCTTGCCCCGGATGCGGCCGAGCACGGGGGTGCCTCCGATGTCGGGACCGTTGAACATGACGACGGTCGCGCCGTCGCGCCGCAACCGCGCGATGCCGCCGTCGAGTCGGGCGGCGACCTCGTCCGGATCGGTTCCGGGACGGATGATGTCGTTGCCTCCCGCGGAGACCGAGATCAGGTCGGGGCGCAGCTCGAGAGCGGCGTCCACCTGCTCGTCGAGGATCTGCTGCAGCAGCCGACCGCGGATGGCGAGGTTGGCGTAGGCGAAGTCGTCGGTTCGCGCGGCGAGCGTCTCGGCGACCCGATCGGCCCAGCCGCGATGCCCGCCGGGGCTGCCCGGTTCGGGATCGCCGATGCCTTCGGTGAACGAGTCGCCGATCGCGACGTAGCGCGACCACGGATGGCGGGCGGTCATGACTCCATCATGACGAATGTTCGCCCCTCCGCGCAGGCACGGCGCGTAGCGCACCGCGGTGTGCCGTGCAAGACCTTTGTCCCGCCAACGGGGGTCGGGTTGGCTGGGGGTCGAGGAGGCGAGACCCGCCTCCCGAAGAAAGTGGGTTCACCGTGGGAATTCTGGGATGGATCGTTCTCGGCCTCGTGGCCGGAGCAATCGCGAAGCTGATCCTGCCGGGACGGCAGGGCGGCGGGTGGATCATCACGCTGCTGCTGGGAATCGTCGGTGCCCTGCTCGGCGGCTTCATCGGAAGCGCGCTGTTCGGCATCGGCCTCGAGACCTTCTGGTCGATCGAGACCTGGCTCCTCGCGATCGGCGGCTCGATCCTCGTGCTGCTCATCTACGGCCTCGTCACGCGGGGGAGTCGTTCGCGCACCTGAGCGCGACCGTTCGGGGCCCGGAGGAACACGACGGCCCGCTCGTCGTGGCCTTCGGGCCTTCGGCGTTTCCCGGTGGTTGACTGTGCCCGGGCGGTCTCGACGCCCCGAACACGGAGGTCACTGTGAGCTTCATCCCGTTCCTCATCCTGGGTCTCATCGCGGCGGTCATCGCCAAATTGATCCTCAAGCGCAAGCACGGCTGGTTCGTCACGATCCTGCTGGGTCTCGCCGGTGCCGCCCTCGGCGGCTGGATCGGCGGCATGATCACGGGCGAGGACATCTACGGCGTCAACGGCTTCTGGTCGGTCACGTCGTGGCTGTTCGCGATCGGCGGCGCCGTTCTCGTGCTGCTCGTCTTCGGGCTCATCACGGGCAATCGCCGCAAGGCGTGACCGGCTCGGGAGGGCCTCGGCGACGCCGCCGGGGTCCTCTCGACATGTCCGGGGCCGGTGACAGGATGGCGGCGTGAGCAAGCAGGACGGCAGCGGGCGGCAGGTCACCGCCGCCTCCGCCATCGACGACCTGACCGCCCACATCCTGCACGTCGACATGGACGCCTTCTTCGCCTCCGTCGAGCTGCTCGAGCATCCGGAACTCGTCGGCAAGCCCGTCATCGTCGGACATCCGTCGGCGCGCTCGGTGGTGACGGCCGCGACCTACGAGGCGCGCAAGTACGGGGTGAACTCCGCGATGCCGATGGCCGTCGCGCTGCGGCGCTGCCCGCACGCGATCGTGCTCGAGCCGCACTACGACCGATACACGCACTACTCGGCGATCGTCATGGATCTGTTCCGTGACGTCACCCCGCACGTCGAGGTGCTCGGCATCGACGAGGCGTTCCTCGACGTCGCGAGCGCGCGGCGCCTGTTGGGAACCCCATGGCAGATCGGCACGGCCCTCCGCGCGCGGGTGTTCGCCGAAACGGGTCTGCGCTGCTCCGTCGGTGCGGCGGCGACGAAGTACGTCGCCAAGCTCGCGTCGAGCCGTTCGAAACCCGACGGGCTCCTCGTGGTGCCGGAGGCCGACACGCTCGCCTTCCTGCACCCGCAGCCGATCTCCGCGCTGTGGGGCGTCGGGGCGAAGACCGGCGAGAAGCTCGAGCGCCTGGGGCTGCGCACCGTCGGGGACGTCGCGGCGACTCCCGTCGATGCCCTCACGCGCGCCCTCGGGCCGGCGACGGCCTCCCACCTGCACGCACTCGCCTGGGCGCGCGACCCGCGCGTCGTCGTCACCGAGCACACCGAGAAGAGCGTCGGGCACGAGCGCACCTTCGAGCGCAACATCTCCGACCCCCGCGAACTTCAGAAGGAGATGCTGCGCCTCGCGAACGCCGTCGGCGTGCGGCTGCGACGCGGGGGCATGCAGGCGCGCACGGTCGCCCTCAAGCTGCGGTTCGGCGACTTCTCGACGATCACCCGCTCCCGCACCCTCGCCGAGCCGACCGACCTCGGGCGTCGGCTCTACGAAGAAGCCCGGTCGTTGTACGCCGAATCGGGTCGCGCCGGGGAGCCCGTGCGACTGCTCGGGGTTCGAGGTGAACAGCTCACCGGTCGCGTCGCCGACCTCGGGCTGTGGGACGACGACGGCGACTGGCGCGACGCCGAGCACGCCGTCGACGCGATCACGGCGAAGTTCGGTCGCTCGCTCGTACGTCCGGCCGCACTGCTCGGCGACGACCCCGACCGGCGGATGCCGATGCGCGGGGATCCGACCTGAGGCGCACCTCGCACTCAGCCGACGCGTTCGGACTCGATCACGAAGACCGGGAAGCTGGCGGCGACGGCTCGAACCTCGTCGTCCGACGACGTCGCGGACAGCCCCTCGAAGAACGCGCCGACCTCCCAGGCCCAGACGCGCAGGTACTCGCGGATGATGGGCAGCTTCTCGACGTCGGCGACCTCGTCGACTGTGATGATCTGTCGGCGACGGCCGTGGAGAAGCGCCGCCGACCCGGCGACGCGGATGTTGCGCACCCATTCCGTCTCACCCCGCGGCGCGAGCAGGTAGCGTCGGCCGCCGAGCGTCAGCGGGTTCACCGGCGTGCGCCGCGGCTCGCCGCTGCGCCGCCCCGTCACCTCGAGAATCGCCGCGCCCGCGATGTTCGCGCCGCGCCGCACGAGCCAACTGACGACCGGGTTGAACACCCGAGCGGTGAAACGTCCCGGCTTCAGGTAGCGGCGCGGCCGCTCATCGTCGCTCATTCCTCGACCGTAGAGCCTCTGTCGGCACGAGCGGGTAACGTTCCATCAAGTGAGCGAGTCGACGGATTCCCGGGTCTTCCGGGCGACCTCCGCGGCCGAGCACCTGCCGCCGAGCTTCCCTGAGCGCGCACCGTGGGGCGCGGTTGCCAAGCTGCGTGCCTGGCAAGAGGAGGCCCTCGCCGAGTACCACCGGCGCCAGTCCCGCGACTTCCTCGTCTCGGCGACGCCCGGCGCCGGCAAGACGGCCTTCGCGCTGCGGCTCGCTTCCGACCTCCTGCAGCGACGGCTCGTCGACCGGGTCACCGTCGTCGCGCCGACCGAGCATCTCAAGAACCAGTGGGCGGATGCCGCCCACCGCGCCGGCATCCGCCTCGATCCGCGGTTCAGCAACAAGCACTCGCGGGAGTCACGACCGTTCCACGGCGTCGCCGTCACCTACGCTCAGGTCGCCGTGCGGCCGTCACTGCACAAAGCCCTGACGGAGTCGGCTCGATCGCTCGTGATCCTCGACGAAGTGCACCACGGCGGCGACGCGCTCTCCTGGGGCGACGCGATCCGCGAGGCGTTCGAGGGCGCGACGAGGCGATTGTCGCTCACCGGCACGCCGTTCCGCTCCGACACCGCCCCGATCCCCTTCGTGAGTTACCTGCGCGACGAGCGCGGCATCCGGCTCTCGCAGACCGACTACGCCTACGGCTACGGACGGGCCCTCGCCGACGGCATCGTGCGGCCGGTCATCTTCCTGTCGTACGCGGGCTCGATGCGGTGGCGCACCCGGCAGGGTGAGGAGATGGAGGCCGCCCTCGGTCAGGGCGACACCGCCGACGTGACCGCGCAAGCGTGGCGTGCCGCCCTCGATCCCGACGGCGACTGGATCCCGGCGGTGCTCGCCGCCGCCGACCGACGCTTGAGCGAGGTGCGGCACGACGTTCCCGATGCGGGCGGTCTCGTCATCGCGACCGACCACGTCACCGCTCGGGCGTACGCCCGCATCCTGACCGAGCTCACGGGACAGGAGCCGATCGTCGTGCTGAGCGACGAGGCGGGAGGCAGCGAACGCATCCAGCGCTTCGCCGACGGATCGCAGCGCTGGATGGTCGCGGTGCGGATGGTGTCGGAGGGCGTCGACGTCCCCCGGCTCATGGTGGGGGTGTATGCGACGAGCTACTCCACGCCCCTGTTCTTCGCCCAAGCCGTCGGACGGTTCGTGCGCACGAGGCGCCGCGGAGAGCTCGCGTCGATCTTCGTGCCGAGCGTGCCGGTGCTGCTCGGCCTCGCCGCCGAACTCGAGCGCGAACGCGACCACGCCCTCGACCGGGAACGCCCCGACGGCGAACTGCTCGACGACGCGAGCCTCGAACGCGCGCAGGAGCGCGACGCGGCCTCGGCGGAACTGCTCGACGAGTACGAATGGCAAGCCCTCGGGTCGATCGCGACCTTCGAGAAGGTTCTCTACGACGGCGAAGACTTCGGCTCGCTCGCCGAACCGGGAAGTCCGGAGGAGTGGGAGTTCCTCGGCATCCCCGGCATCCTCGAGCCCGACGACGTGAGCCGCCTGCTCAAACTGCGCCAGGCTCGCCAGGCCCGCCGCGGGGTCGAACGCTCGCGCGACGACCCGGGCCACCCGGCCCCGGTCCCGCTGCACCGCAGCCTCGCCGAGCAGCGGCGACTGCTCAACAGTCTCGTCTCGATCGCGTCGCGTTCGACCGGGCAGACCCACGCCCAGGTGCACGCCGAGGTCCGCCGCCTGGGTGGCGGCCCGGAGGTCGCCCGCGCGACCGTCGCGCAACTGCAGGCGCGCATCGACATCCTGCGCAAGCGGATCAACGGGCGCTGATGGCGCGCGAGACGCTGCGCGCCCGGCTGCTCACCGCGGTCGCCGGGCACCCCGACGGACTCGCCCCCTACGTGCTCGAACTCGAGACGGGCGATGACGCGGGGTACTTCGCCGAAGGCTCCGCGCCGTGGATCGTGCACGCCGGGATGGGCACGTTCGTCGCCGGCATCCGGGCTCTGCTCATGCAGGCGCTTCATCCGGGCGCGATGGCCGGGGTGCACGACTGGTCGCGGTATCGGGAGGACCCGCTCGGCCGGCTGTCGGGAACCGTGCGGTGGATCGTCGTACTCACCTTCGGGGCGACGGCGCACGCCGACCGCGAACTCGCGCGCGTCGGTCGGTTCCACGCACGCGTCGCGGGGGAGTTCACCGCCGGCGATGGCGAGACGCGCCGGTACTCGGCGACGGATGCCGACCTCGTCGACTGGGTGCACGTCACCTTCGCCGACGCCTTCCTGACGTGCCACGAGCGCTGGGGCGGCCCCATCCCCGGCGGCCCCGACGGCTACGTGCGCGACTGGGCGACCGCCGGCCGACTCATGGGGGTCGTCGACCCGCCGCTCTCGGCCGACGAGCTGCGAGCGCGCCGCGACGCCTTTCTCACGGCGGGCGAGTTGCGCGGCGACGGCCGAGTCGCCGACGTCGTGCGGTTCCTGCGCCGTCCGCCGTTCCGCGGGAGCCTCGGCATCGCCTATCGCGTGCTGTTCGCGGCGGCCGTCTCGACCATCCCCGCGCCCTATCGGCGGATGCTCGGCGTGCGGCGTTCGATCCTGCCGGTCTCGACTCTCACCCGCCTCGCGCTCCGGATCGCGCAGCGCGCGGTCGGCGGCGGACCCCGGGCTCAGGACTTCGCGAGGCGACGACTGCGCCGCCTCGGGCTCTGACCTCGCGTCAGAGTTCGACCGCGGGACCCGTGGGGGCGGGCGGCCCGATCGGTGCCTTCTCGAATCGACGCAGCTCCGCTTCGGCCTGCAGGGCCATCCCGCGCAACGCCTCGATCGACACCGACTCGCCGCGACGCGCGCGCGAGCCCTGGAGGCAGAACGATCCGATGACACGACCGTCGGATGCGGTGAGCGGGTACCCGGCGTAGAAGTTGATGTACGAGAGGTCGATGAGCGGGTTGCCGGTGAAGCGCTCGTCGGCGCGGGCGTCCGGGATGATGACCGGTTCCCCTGACGCCACCGTGTACTGGCAGAACGAGAGATCCAGAGGCACGGAGGCCGGCATGACATCGGTGTTGTTGCCGTAGTACAGCCGATCCCCGTTCACGAGGCTCACGACCGCGAGTTCGACCTTGAACGCCTTCTGCGCGGTCTCGGCGAGCCGGCGCAGCACGGGCGATCCGCCGGTCTCGGCGAGGGCGACGATCTCCTCCGTGCCGCTCCACTCCCAGATCGGGTCGGCGTGCGGCGCGCGCGGCTCGGGCGTGGGGCGACGTGAGACGAGGCCGGGAGCCACCTCCGTCGCGATCCGCGTGCCGAGCTGCGCGTAGACGGCGAGAGCGCTCAGGCGGCCCCGGCGGTCGGCGGTGAACTCCGGAATGTCGAGGTAGCCGACGCCGTAGCGCTCGGCGAGACGCGCCGTCGCGGCGTTGAGCCGATCCCGGTGGCGGGCCGCCAGTCGGGCCACGACGCCGTCGAAGGCCGGCAGCGCGTGCGTGGGCGGGATGCCGACGAGGAGGACGACGGCATCGGCCCCGAGACGCGGCACGACCGACTCGAGCAGGTCGCGCAGCCCGCGCTCCCAGTCCGCGACGGGGGTTCCGCGCAAGGCGTCGTTGAGGCCGAGTGCGACGACGAAGGCGTCCACGAGATCGAGGTCGCGGTCACCGAGCCACGACCGTGCCGACCCGACGTTCATCGCCTCCGCGCCGACGACATCCACGTCGCTGCCGCGGCCGGTGCGGTCGGCGAGAGCTTCCGCGAGGCGACCGGTGAGCGCGACGCGATGGGAGTCCACACCCCAGCCGTGAGTGAAGCCGTTGCCGAGCACGAGGATGCGGTCGGCGCGCGGGTCGCCCGTGCGCGTCACGGCGGAGTCGCTCGGGCGTCGGTGTTTGCGCAGTTCGAGCAGCCGCAACGCGTACCACGCGCGCAGCACGGGTCTCAGCGGTGTGGACATCGGTCAAACCCTTCGGGTGGGTCGTACCCCGTCACTGTAGCGTTCAGGGCTCGAACGGATCGCGTCCCCCTTCGCGGCACAATCCGAAAAGTCGTCGGTTCCGAACGGCGCAATCAGTGGAAGTCGCGCGATCGATGCAGCACGCGCGCATCGAGCGGCTCGAACGCGTCGGCGACGAGGTTGATCACCCCCTCCGGCGAGCGCTCCAGGATGCCGCGCACGATGAGCGCCGCCGACTCGCGAGCCACCTTCCGGTAGCGACGCCACACCCCGACCGAGCAGATCACGTTGACCCACCCGTGCTCGTCCTCGAGGTTGAGGAAGGTCATCCCACTCGCCGTGCCCGGCCGTTGCCGATGCGTCACGAGGCCCGCGACCTCGATCCGACGATCCGGCTCATGGCTGCGCAGCGCCGACGACGGCAGCACCCCGCGCTCGTCGAGCACCGCGCGCAGGTGCGCGACCGGGTGGTCGTCGACCGAGATGCCCGTCGCCCACAGGTCGTCGCGCAGCGTCTCGAACGACGTCGGATCGGCGAACAGCGGCGGCTGCACGGTCACGATGCTGCCCGGGAGGAACTCGGCCCGGTCGCCCGCCGCCGCACCCGCCCGCCAGAGTGCCTCCCGCCGGGTGAGCCCGAACCCCTCGAACGCGTCGGCGCTCGCGAGGGCCTCCAGGTGCGTCGCCGTGAGCCCGACCCGGCGCACGAGATCCTCCATCGAGCGGTAGGGGCCGCGCGGCCCGTCGCGTTCGGCGACGATGCGCCGCGCGACCGTCTCGCCGATGCCGCGCACCTCGGCGAGACCCAGCCGCACCGCGGCGCCACCGTCGCGCCGGTGCGCGGCGGATTCGTCGGGCGCGGCGCCGTCGAACACCGGAACGGGGGGCTGCTCGCCGAAGCAGGCGTCCAGCCCCGACTCGGGGAGCACGTCGCCCTCGCCCCCGTCGAGCGGCTCGAGGAGAGCGAAAACCCCCGACCGTGCGAGATCGGGTCGACGCACCTCGACGCCGTGCCGCCGGGCGTCGGCGACGAGTGTCGCGGGGGAGTAGAACCCCATCGGCTGCGCTCGCAGCAGCCCCGCGAGGAACGCCGCCGGGTAGTGGAGTTTGAGCCACGACGAGGCGTAGACGAGCAACGCGAAGCTCAGCGCGTGACTCTCGGCGAACCCGAAGTTGGCGAACGCCTCGATCTGCCCGTAGATCGTCGCGACCCCGTCGTCATCCAGCCCTTTCGCCCGCAGCCCCGCCTCGAGGCGCTCCCGCAGGGTGCCGATCCGCACGCGACCGCGTTTCGAGCCGAGCGAGCGGCGCAGCAGATCGGCCTCCTCCGCGTCGAGGCCGCCGAGGTCGCGCGCGATCTTGATGACCTGCTCCTGGAACACCGGAACGCCGAAGGTCTTGCCCAGGATCGGCTCGAGGTCGGGATGCAGATACGCGAACGGTTCGCCGAGCTTGCGCCGTACGAACGGATGCACCGCTCCGCCCTGGATCGGACCGGGCCGGATGAGGGCGATCTGGATGACGAGGTCGTAGAAGCGCCGCGGCTGGAGCCGGGGGAGCAGGCCCATCTGCGCGCGCGACTCCACCTGGAAGATGCCGATCGCATCCGCCCGGCACAGCGCGTCGTAGGTGGCCGCCTCCTCCTTCGGGATCGTCGCGAGGGTGAGCTCGCGCCCGAAGGCATCGCGCACGCAGTCGAACGAGTGCTGCACGGCGGCGAGCATCCCGAGTCCCAGCAGGTCGAACTTGACGAGGCCCATCCAGGCGCAGTCGTCCTTCTCCCACTGCAGCACCGTGCGCCCGTCGCGTCGGGCGTGCTCGATCGGCACGACCTCGCCGATCGGGCGCTCGGTCATCACCATGCCGCCCGAGTGGATGCCCAGGTGCCGCGGGAAGCCCAGCAGCTCGCCCGTCAGCTGGCGCACCGGTTGCGGGATGTCGTGGAGGTCCTCCGCGATCGGGTCGCCCCAGCGCTCCAGCCGCTTCGACCACGCGTCCTGCTGTCCCGGACCGTGCCCGAACGCCTTCGCCATGTCGCGGATCGCGTTGCGCGGCGTGTAGGTCACGACGTTGGCGACCTGGGCGGCGTTCTCGCGTCCGTAGCGTTCGTAGACGTACTGGATCACCTCCTCTCGCCGCCGGGCGTCGAAGTCGACGTCGATGTCGGGCTCCTCGTCGCGGATGCTCGACAGGAACCGCTCGAACGGCAGCTCGTAGAAGATCGCGTCGATCGCCGTGATGCCGAGCAGATAGCACACGGCGCTCGACGCCGCTGAGCCGCGCCCCTGGCAGAGGATGCCGCGCGAGCGCGCGAAGTCGACGATGTCCTTCACGAGCAGGAAGTAGCCGGGGAAGTCTTTCGCGGCGATGACGTCGAGTTCGCTCTGGATGCGGCGTCGGTGGCTCTGCGGCATTTCCGGGCCGTAGAGGCGTTCCGCCCCCGCCCAGGTCTCGTGCGCGAGCCACCCCATGAGATCGAACCCCGCGGGCACGTCGAGCTGCGGCAGCCGCGGCGTGACGCTGCGCAACTCGAACGACGTCTGCCGGGCGAGTTCGACCGAGTACTCGACCGCCCCGGGATAGCGCGCGAACCGCTGCGCCATCTCGAACCCCGAGCGCAGATAGCCGCCGCCGGACGCCGGGAGCCACGGCTCGTGCTGGTCGAGACTCGCGTGCGCCCGCACGGCGGCGAGGGCCGACGCCAGCGGGGCGCGTTCCGGCCGGGCGTAGTGCACGTTCCCCGTCGCGAGGATCGGCAGCCCGAGGTCGCGCGCGAGGTCGGCGAGCACGTCGTTGCGGTCGGAGTCGAGCGGGTCGCCGTGGTCGGTGAGTTCGACGACGACGTTGTCGCGACCGAACCGTTCGACGAGGGCCGTCAGCTCGCTCGCCGCCGCCGACCGCCCGTGCGTCGCGAGCGCCTGCCGCACGAGGCTCTTGCGGCATCCGCTGAGCACCGCCCAGTGCCCCTCCGCTGTCTCGGCGAGGGTGTCGAGATCGTAGACCGGTCGCCCCTTCTCGCCGCCGTCGAGGTGGCCGCGCGTCAACGCGCGCGACAACCGGTGGTACCCCTCGGTGCCGCGCGCGAGCACGAGCAGGTGCGCCCCCTCCGGGTCGGGGATGCCGTTCTGCGGCGTGCGCAGCCCGAGCGAGAGCTCCGCGCCGTAGACGCTCGGCATCCGATGCGCGAGCGCCGCCTCGGCGAATCGCACCGCCCCGTAGAAGCCGTCGTGATCGGTGAGCGCGATCGCCTCAAGCCGCAGCCGCGTCGCCTCCTCGACGAGGTGCTCGGGCATGCTCGCTCCGTCGAGGAAGGAGTATGCCGAGTGCACGTGCAGTTCGGCGTACGGCACGACGGGTTCGTCGGGCGCCTCGAGCGTCGGCGCCTCGTAGCGGGGGCGGTGGTGGTGCGCGGTCGCGCCGTCGGCCTTCGGCGCGTGCCCCGACATGCGCCGCTCGAGTTCGCTCCAGTCATACGGCGGGTTGTGCCAGCCGCCCATGTCAGCGGTGTCTCCCTAGGCTGGCGACATGGCGACCGGCGAATCGGTGATCGAGGTGCGGCCCGCGACGGGGCGGTTCGACGACTTCGCGGAGGTCGTCGGCACGAAGAAGCCCGACGCCGGCGCCTGCTGGTGCATGAGCTACCGCGACTCCCGGCCGAGCAACGCGGAGCGCCCGCAGTACATGGCGCGCGAATGCGAGACCCCGCCGGGGCCCGGAGTGCTCGCCTACGTCGACGACGAGGTGGCGGGCTGGTGCTCCGTCGCGCCGCGGTCGACCTACCGGCGGCTCATGAACTCCCGCACCATCCCGATCCTCAACGGGCCCGCGGCCTGGTCGATCGTGTGCTTCGTCGTGCGCGCCGGCTTCCGCAAGCAGGGCCTCATGCACCACCTGCTCGACGGCGCCGTCGAGCACGCCCGCGCGAACGGCGCCACGATCGTCGAGGGCTACCCCGCCGAGGCCGGGGGAGACCGTCTCGACACGATCTCGGGCTATGTCGGCACGACCGACCTGTTCGAGGCGCACGGCTTCGAGCGGGCGGCCGCGACGACCGCGCACGCCGGGCACCGCGAGCGCTGGATCATGCGCCGGGAGCTGTGAGCGCTCAGTCGTAGCGGCCATGCGCCCACCACCCCCGGGCGTCGAGCACGAGCAGCCAGGCCTCACCGTGCACGTCGACCATCTGGAAGCGCTGCGCCTCCCGCGCGGTCTGCGGATCCCACCAGCGTTCCTCGAGCGGCCACGGCCCCGCCCATGCCGTGAGATCGCGCCGTGCCCCGGTCGGCGACACGAGCACGGCGGGGGAGGCCGAGAGCACCCCGCGCTCGGTGACCGCGACGGGACGCCCGCGTACGTCTTCGACCGTGATCTGCCGCGGGATCTCGTACACGGTCGCCGGGTGCGGTGGCGGCACGGCTCCCGGCCACGGACGTCGCGGGTCGCGCGCGAGCACCGGCCGATCGCCCCACGCGACCCGCTGCTGGCGGTCGGCCGGCATCCGCCCGCCCGTCGCGACCGCCGTGCCGACGCCGTCGTGCCCGAGCATGCCCTGCACGCGCGAGAGCCCGGAGTGCACGCCCTCGTCGGGGCCCGTGCCCCAGATGCCGCGTTCGTGAGCCCCCACCGGGTCGACCGTCTCGGGGGCGAGTCGCACGCGCGCGACGGGGGAGCGCAACTCGCCCCCGGTCGCGCCCGCCCCGGCGCCCGGGCGGGCATCCAGCTGCCAGCGCACGCGGTCGACGACCTCCGCCGCCGTGAACGATCGCGGATGCAGCCACACCCGCTCGCTGCTCTCGCCGTCGGCGCCGAGCAGCTCCACGCGCAGCGAGGTGCAGACCAGACGCTGCTCGAGCAGTTCGTCGAGGAAGCGCTCCGCCGCCGCCCGGATGCCGAACGCGATCTGGTCGGTGCGGTCCAGCGGCGGCTCGAAGTCGATGCGGGCGTCGACGTCGCGCGGGGGGATGCGCGGGGTCGCCGGACGCGCGTCACGGCCGGCGGCGAAGGCGTGCAGGCGCGCCCCGAGCGGCCCGAACCGCGCCGCGACGTCGGTGTCGGCGAGCGCCGCGAAGGCCCCGAGCGTGCGGATGCCGAGCCGGGGCAGCAGAGAGGTCAGCTCGGGATCGTCGAGCGTCGCGATCGGGAGCGGGGCGAGGAACTCGGCGGTGCGACCCGGAGGCACGATCGTGACCGGGTCGCCGCCGGGGAGCCGCGCGGCGTGCTCGGCCGCGAACAGTCCGTCGGCGATGCCCGCACGTGCCGACGGCACCCCCTGGTCGGCGAGGGTGCCGAGCAGGCTCAGCGCCGCCGCCCGCTCGCCGCCGTAGAACCGGGCGGGACCGCGGGCGCGAACGGCGAGCATCCCGGGCCGCAGCGGATGCACGCCCGGGAGAGCACTCTCGAGCGCCGCGAGCACGGGTTCGAAGGCACGGGCGTCGAGCGCGGGGTCGTAGCGGATGAGGTGGATGCCGGGGCAGCGCGCTTGCGCCTCGCGCTGCCGCATCCCGCGCCGCACCCCCTCCGCGCGCGCCGCCGGAGAGCACGCGAGCACGAGGTTCTTCTCGAGGAGGGCGACGGGGGCATCGACGGCGAGCCGGGCCTCGCGCGCGTGCGCATGCACCGGCCAATCGGGGCACCACAGCACGAGCAGTCGGAGATGGGGCACCGATTCGAACATGTGTTCGATTGTGTCACGGCCCGCCGACGGCGTGAACTGGGAACATGGCCACGATCGGATCGGTGGTGTGGGGCGTCCGCGACATCGCGCGCGCGATCGACTTCTGGGCGGCGGCCCTCGACTACGAGTTGAGCCGGGCCCCGGAGGACGACTGGGCGATGCTCGTCCCGCACGACGGCCAGGAGGGCATCCAGCTCTCACTCAAGCTCACCACGTCCGACGCGCCGCACCGGCACCACCTGGACCTGTTCAGCGACGACCAGGCGGCCGACGTCGAACGCTTCCTCGAGCTCGGGGCCGACACCGTCGACGACTGGGAATACGAGCCCGACGCCGACTACGTCGTGCTGAGCGACCCGGACGGCAACCGCTTCTGCGTCGTGCAGATGTGAACTCCTAGGCTGAGCCCATGACGCCGGTGCCCGCGCAGCGCCTCGAGAACGCCCTGATCGCCGCCGGCATCCTGATCGCGTTCGTCGTGACCGACGCGGGGTGGTGGTGGCCGTTCGTCGCGTTCCTCGCCTTCGACCTCTCGGCGCTCGGGTATCTCGCGGGGCCGCGCGTCGGGGCGAGCGCGTACAACGCCGTGCACTCCTACATCGGTCCGGCCGCCCTCGCGATCGCCGGACTCGTGCTCGGCGCCCTCGACGCGGGCGGGGGATGGGCGTTCTTCGTCGCGGGACTGTGGGCCTTCCACGTCGCCGCCGATCGAGCCCTCGGGTACGGGCTCAAACTCGTCGACGGCTTCGGCCACACCCACCTGGGACGCATCGGAAAGGACCGCCATGTCGCACCCTGAGCCGGGCACGCACCCGCGCTGGACGCCGCTCGCGATCGTCTACCTCGTTCTCGCGGTCGTGGGGCTCGTCGCCACCTGGACGTTCAACATCCTCGCGATCGTCGCCGGCACGGACTTCTTCGGCGAGTGGTTCGGCAACGGCTTCGCCACCCAGTCGCTCCAGGTCGACCTGCTCGTCGTCGCGGTTGCCGTCGGCGCCTTCCTCGTCGTCGAGGGTCGGCGCCTCGGGATCCGGCACGCGTGGCTGTTCCTGCCGCTCTCGGCGGTCACGGCGGCGGCTTTCGCGATCCCGCTGTTCCTCGCGCTGCGCGAGCGGAAGCTGGCGGGTTCTGGTTTCTAACTCTGGCTCACGGGAGCCGGTATCCATCATGTGCGCACGCCGGGGCTTCTGAGGCAGAGTTACGCGTCGAGTTCGACCCGCACGGTCGCGGTGTCGCCCGCCTCGACGCCCTCGGCCTTCCGCACGGCCTTCTTGAGCGGCAGCACGTACACCCCGGACTTCGCGTCGGGGAAGATCGAGGTCTTCCACGTCGACGCCCCGATCGTGACCGTGACCCGCACCGACCCGAAGCCGCGGGGAATCGCCCCGGCGACCTCGCGGATCTCGGCCGAGGCCTCGTGCGGAAGGCTCACGAACGTCCAC
>Ga0209066_10002223_pt1 | contig 24051 bp, 19 predicted proteins | sample All_14_2_FD_187198 | JGI IMG/M metagenome (GOLD analysis project Ga0209066, IMG submission 187198) | Freshwater microbial communities in response to fracking from Pennsylvania, USA - Allegheny Zone_MetaG_DW_15 (SPAdes) (version 2) ... | reverse complement strand
TTCCGGCGTCTCGACCGTCTCGGCGTCGTTCACCTACGGCACCGACCTCGCGCGCGCGGAGCAGAAGATCCAGCTCGCGCTCAACCGCATCGAGGATTCCCTTCCCGACGCGGTCGACACCCAGGTTGTGAGCTTCTCGCTGAGCGACTTCCCGATCGTCGTGCTCGCGGTGACGAGCGACCTCGAGTCCGACGAGCTCCTCGAGTCCGACGAGCTCTCCGCGATCCTGCGTGACCAGACGATCACCGACCTCGCCAATCTCCCCGGGGTCGGCCAGGCGACGCTCTCCGGCGCGAGCGGGCAGCGTGTCACGATCACCCCCGACCTGACGGCGCTCGCGCTCAACGGGCTGAGCACGCAATCCATCCGGGATGCGCTCGACGCGAACGGCGTGCTGCTCGCGACCGGCGTCATCGACGAGGGCGACTCCGAGCTCACCGTGCAGGCGGGTTCCGCGCTCACCTCCGCCGACGACATCGCGGCGCTCCCGCTGCTCGGCGGCACCTCCGTCGTCACGATCGACGAGGTCGCCGACGTCGAGATCGTCTCCAACCCGATCACGGCGATCTCGCGCGTCAACGGCGAACCGTCGCTCACCATCTCGATCACGAAGACGCCGGCGGCGAACACCGTCGACGTCTCGCACGAGATCGCGACCGCCCTGCCGGCCCTCGCCGAGGCGATCGGCGGCGACGCCGAGTTCACGGTCGTCTTCGACCAGGCGCCGTTCATCGAGGAGTCGATCGAGAGCCTCGCCCTCGAGGGCGTGCTCGGTTTGACCGCGGCGGTGCTCGTCATCCTGCTGTTCCTGCTCTCGATCCGCTCGACGATCGTCACGGCGATCTCGATCCCCGTCTCGGTGCTCGTGACCTTCATCGGGATGCTCGCGACCGGCTACACGATGAACGTGCTCACCCTCGGAGCGCTCACGATCGCGATCGGCCGTGTCGTCGACGACTCGATCGTCGTCATCGAGAACATCAAGCGGCATCTGTCGCTCGGTGAGGAGAAGAAGGCCGCGATCCTCTCCGCGGTGAAGGAGGTCGCGACCGCGGTGACGGCGTCGACCGCGACGACGGTCGCCGTCTTCCTGCCGATCGCCCTCGTGAGCGACATCACGGGCGAGCTGTTCCGGCCGTTCGCCCTCACGATCGCGATCGCGCTCGTCGCGTCGCTCTTCGTCTCGCTCACGATCGTGCCGGTGCTCGCCTACTGGTTCCTCAAGGCGCCGAAGACCGCCGAGGGAGCCGAGAACGCGTCGGCCGACGACGAGCTCGCGACGCCGAACGCGCTGCAGCGCGCCTACCTGCCGGCCCTCTCGTGGACGGTGCGGCATCCGGTCATCACGCTCTCGGCGGCGGCGCTCATCCTCGTCGGCACCGGCGGTCTCGTCGCGGTGACGCCGACCAACTTCGTCGGCGACCAGGGTCAGAACACGATCTCGGTGCGCCAGACCCTGCCCGCCGGCTCGAACCTCGACGCGATCGACCGCGCCGCGACGACGGTCGAGGACGCCCTCCTCGACATCGACGGCGTCGAGGTCGTGCAGGTGTCGATCGGCAGCGACGGCGCCTCGATCTTCTCGCTGCTCGGTGGTGGCTCCGACGCGACCTACTCGATCACGACCGACCCGGATGTCGATCAGGAAGCCCTGCGCCTCGAAGTCACCGACGTGCTCGACGGCATCGACGACGTCGGGGAGCTCTCCGTCGGCTCCGGCGGGGGTGGCTTCAGCAGCGACGTCGAGATCCAGGTGCGGGCGGCCGACCCCGAGAAGCTCACGGCCGCGACCGAGGAGCTGCTCGGCGCGGTGCAGGACCTCGACATCACCGCCCAGGCCGAGAGCAACCTCGCCGTGACGCAGCCCTACCTCGCGATCGAGGTCGACCGCGCGAAGGCCGCCGAGGCCGGCCTGAGCGAGATCGTGGTCGGCGGCATCGTCGCCGAGGCGATGCTGCCCGCGGCGGTCGGGTCGGTCACGATCGACAACACGATCCTGTCGATCTACATCACCAACCCGAACGCGCCCGTCACGGTGCAGGAGTTGCGCGACTTCGAGATCCCGACCCGCACCGGTCTCGTGCCGCTCTCCGACCTCGCGACCGTCGAGGAGGTGGAGGCGCCGTCGACGATCTCGAGCGAGCGCGGCATCCGCACGGCGACGATCACGGTCACGCCGAACAGCCAGAACCTCTCCGCGGTGACGCCCGCGCTCGAGCAGGTGATCGCCGACGCCGATCTTCCGGATGGCGTCAACGCCGAGGTGGGCGGCGTCGCGGCCGATCAGGCCGAGGGCTTCTCGCAGCTGTTCCTCGCGCTGCTCGCGGCGATCCTCATCGTCTACACGATCATGGTCGCCACCTTCCGGTCGCTGCGGCAGCCGCTCCTGCTGCTCGTGTCGATCCCGTTCGCGGCGACGGGGGCGCTGCTGCTGCAGATCGCGTCGGGCATCCCGTTCGGCATCGCGTCGATCATCGGCCTGCTCATGCTCGTCGGCATCGTCGTGACGAACGCGATCGTGCTCATCGACCTCGTGAACCAGTACCGCGAGAAGGGCATGACCGTCGTCGAGGCCATCCGTCACGGTGCGGCGCGGCGTCTGCGGCCCATCCTCATGACGGCTCTCGCGACGATCGCCGCGCTCACCCCGATGGCGATCGGTCTCACCGGGCAGGGCGGGTTCATCTCGCAGCCGCTCGGCATCATCGTCATCGGCGGGCTCGTGTCGTCGACGGCGCTCACGCTGCTCGTGCTCCCCGCGCTCTACTCGCTCGTCGAGGGCGCGAAGGAGCGTCGGGAGGCCAAGCGCACGGCCGCGCACCACGGAGCCCACGCGGCACTCTGATCCGCGGACCGGGAGCCCGTCACCGCGACGCGGCTCCCGGGCCCAGGGTGCGCGCGTAGAAGGCCTCGATGCGCGCCTTGAGGTCGTCGTCGAGCAGGGCGATCGAGTGCAGGCTGCCGTCGGCGACGAGGAACTCGGTGTCGATCCCGGCCCCGCGCAGATCCTCGACGAAGCGCTCGGCCTGCGGGAGTGGGATCTTCTCGACCGTCGAGTGCGCGACGAAGAACGGCGGATCGCTCGGGTCGACGTGGACGTTCGGGGACGCGTCACGGGCCTGCGGGCAGTCGGCGAACGACGGGCAGCCGAGGTACTCCAGCTGCAGCGGGGCGAAGTCGTCGGTGAGTGCGACCCCGGTGAGGTCGAGGGGTGCGCTGAGCTCGACGACCGCCGCGACTCGGGATCCCGTCGTCAGGTCGCCGGTGCCCGTCACCCCGACGAGCGCCGCGAGGTTGCCGCCCGCGGATCCGCCGAACACCCCGATCCGCTCGGGATCGACCCCGAAGCGTTCCGCCTGGGCGTCGGCGCGCACCCACTCCACCGCGGTCTGCACGTCGTCGAACCCGGCGGGGAACACCCACTCGGGCGCGAGCCGGTAGTCGATCGAGAACGTGGGGTACCCGGCCCGCGCGAGCCACTGGCACACGGACCGCCAGCCGACGTTGTCGCGGCTGCCCTCGCGCCACGACCCCCCGTGCACGACGACGATGCCGGGAACCGGATCGCCCGCGGGGTCGCGGTCGGGCGGCAGGCAGGCGTCGAGCAGCAGCGGCACGCCGCCAGCCGCGCCGTACTCGAGGGCGGCGACGACGGGGATGTCGGGGTCGGTCGCGAGGTCGGTTCCGACGGCCTCGACCCGGGGGTCGATCACCTCGGCGTCCGATCCCGCCGGCCCGCACCCGGCGAGCACGAGCAGCGCCGCGAGCGCGAGGGGGATGCCGGGGGCCGCGCGCATCCCGAAAGCCTAAGTGAGTCCGCTATTCGCCCGAATCGGCGGACTTTCGCCACGAAAGGTCCCCCATCTCGGGCAAATAGCTGGGGTTCTGGGGCGGGAACCGGTAGTGTCGGGAGGTCGGCTCTCGACGCGCGGATGTCATCCGCTTCAGCATCACTGTTTGTCGAGCGGGCCGGATCGTGACTCAGTCGAGGCACGAGGAATCCTTCAGGAAAACGGCCCCGGTCTACGTACGCCCGGGTTCTCGGCGTGTGCTTTCAGCATGCCCGCACTCTGATACCCAGAAAATACGGAAAGACCCACGCATGCCCAGTCCCAAGAAGGGCGCCTCCGCGCGCCCCACCACCACCGCCGGCGGCAAGAAGGCCCGCTGGTCTGCCGAGCAGCGCGCCGCCCAGGGCAAGTCCCCGGTGCGTCCGCGGGGCACCGCCCCCAAGCCGGTCCGCGAGCGGATGGCGGACTCCGCCGAGCGTCGCGACGCCGTCGAGCGCGGCCAGTCCACGCGTCCCAACTGGGAGCCGCGCGACAAGGCTCCGCGCTCGAGCGACCGCTTCGGCGCCGCGCGCACCGACCGCGCTCCCCGTGAGGGCGGCTACCAGGGCCGTACCGAACGCCCCTCGCGCGAAGGTGGCTATCAGGGTCGGAGCGAGCGTCCGGCCCGCGAGGGCTACGCCCCGCGCACCGACCGGGCTCCGCGGGAAGGCGGCTACCAGGGTCGGAGCGAGCGTCCCGCCCGCGAGGGCTACGCCCCCCGCACCGATCGCGCTCCGCGTGAGGGCGGCTACGCCCCGCGTGAGAACCGGGGCTACGCGCCCCGCGACGACCGCGGCTTCGCGCCGCGCACCGAGCGTCCGGCCCGCGAGGGCTACGCGCCGCGCACCGAGCGCCCGAGCTACGACCGCGCCCCCCGTCGCGACGACTCGCGGGGCTACCAGCCGCGGGAGGGTGGCTACCAGCCGCGCAACCGCGACGGGTACGAGCCGCGCGAGAACCGCAGCTTCGGCCATAGCGCCGATTCCGCGCGTCGCGACCAGCGCCCCGCCGCCCCGCAGGAGGATGTCGTCCTCGCTCGACTCGAGGCGCAGGCCGTCGACGCGACCGACATGACGAGCAGCGGATTCCTCGAGCTCGGCCTCGGCCAGAACCTCGTGCGTGCGCTCTCTCAGCTCGGCGCCGACAGCCCGTTCCCGATCCAGGCGGCGACGATCCCGTCGGTGCTCGAGGGTCGCGACGTGCTCGGCCGCGGCCGCACCGGCTCCGGCAAGACGATCGCCTTCGGTGCTCCGCTCGTCGAGCGTCTGCTGCAGGCTCAGAAGGGCTCGACCGAGCGGCGCAAGCCGGGACGGGCGCCGCGGGCGCTCATCCTCGCTCCGACGCGCGAACTCGCGCTGCAGATCGACCGCACCGTGCAGCCGCTCGCGCAGAGCGTGGGCCTCTTCACGACGCAGATCTACGGCGGCGTGCCGTACCAGCGTCAGGTCGGCGCCATCCAGCGCGGCGTGGACATCATCATCGGCACCCCGGGCCGCATCGGCGACCTCGTGTCGCAGGGCCGTCTCGACCTGTCGCAGGTCATGATCACGGTGCTCGACGAGGCCGACCACATGTGCGAGCTCGGGTTCCTCGAGCCCGTGCGCGACCTGCTCCAGCGCACGAGCGAGGGCGGCCAGAAGCTGCTCTACTCGGCGACGCTCGACTCGGGGGTCGCGAGCCTCGTCGAGGAGTTCCTCGTCGAGCCGGCCGTCTACGAGATCTCCGGTGAAGACCAGGCCTCGAGCGACATCCGCCACGTGGCGTTCCTGCTCGAGCAGCGCGACAAGCAGGACGTGCTCATCGAGCTCGCCGGCGGCCCCGGCAAGAAGCTCGTCTTCGCGCGCACCCGCGCGTTCGCCGAGCAGCTCGCCGATCTCCTCGACGAGGCCGGCATCCGTGCCGAGAGCATCCACGGCGACCTCAACCAGTCGCGCCGCACCCGGGCGCTCGAGAAGTTCACGAGCGGCCGCGTCACCGTGCTCGTCGCGACCGACGTCGCCGCCCGCGGCATCCACGTCGACGACATCGAGCTGGTCATCCAGGCCGACGCGCCCGACGAGTACAAGGCGTACCTTCACCGCGCCGGCCGCACGGGCCGCGCCGGCAAGACGGGTACCGTCGTGACCCTCGTGCCGCGCAACCGTCGTCGCAAGACCGAGGACCTGCTCGCCCGCGCGGAGATCACCCCCGAGTGGATCTCGGTGCGCCCCGGCGACCAGGCGATCGCCGACTTCGCGGGCTGAGTTCCGCGAGACGCCGTGACGGGCCCGTCGCTTCCGCCGTTCGGGGGAGGCGACGGGCCCGTTCCCGGTGCGAGGCTGGGCGCATGACGTCGCCCTCCCCACGCCCGACGCCCGCCGCGCTCACCGGTCGCGTCGTCGCCCCCGACCTCGCGCGTGGCGTGATGCTGCTCTTCATCGTCGTCGCGAACGCCCCGTTCTACCTGTGGGGCCAGCCATCGGGGATGTCGTCGGCACACCCGCCGGGAGCGACGGGGCTCGACCTGGCCTGGCAGACGTTCTCGCTCATCGTCGTCGACGCGCGGTCGTACCCGATGTTCGCGTTCCTCTTCGGCTACGGCATCTGGCAGCTGTACCGGCGGCAGGCCGAGGCGGGCGTCGACCAGGTGACGGCCCGGCGACTGCTGCGGAAGCGCCACCTGTGGATGATCGCGTTCGGCGGCGTGCACGCCCTGTTGCTGTGGATGGGCGACGTCATCGGCGCCTACGGGCTCACGGGGCTCATCCTCGCGGCGATCTTCCTCGACAGGCGCGACTTCGCGCTCAAGCTCACGGCGGGCATCCTCGCGGCGCTCACCGCCCTGTGGGGAGTGACCGCGCTTCTCGCCGGCGTTCTGCTGCCGGCCGTGCTGCCGCCCGGGGCGTTCACCGTGCCCGGCGGCGAGGAGTTCGACTTCCTGCGCTTCCCGCAGGCGCAGGACAACTACCTCATCGCCGCCGGACTGCGCCTCGGGTTGTGGCTCGGGGTCACCCTCGGGCAGGTGCTCGGATTCATCATCCCGATCGCGGTTCTGCTCGCCCTCGTCGCCGCGCGCGCGGGCGTGCTCGAGGAACCCGAGAACCACGTGCCGCTGCTGCGCCGCACGGCGATCGGAGGCATCGCGATCGCGTGGGGCTTCGGCGCCCTCGTCGCCCTGCAGAACGCGGGTCTCCTCCTGCCCGCCGAGTACAGCTGGGCGTGGATCGGGCTCAACAGCGTCGCGGGACTCTGCGGCGGCCTCGGCTACGTCGCCGTGCTCGGGCTCATCGCCGCGCGCGTGCGCACCCGCCCCCCGGGTCGCGTTCGGTACGCCCTGCAAGCGCTCGGCAAGCGCTCGCTCTCGGGCTACCTCGCCCAGTCGATCGTGTTCGCGCCCCTCATGAGCGCGTGGGGGTTCGGTCTCGGGCCGCACCTCTCGAGCTGGTCGATCACGCTCGTCGCGATCGCGACCTGGCTCGTCACGGTCGTTCTCGCCGCGTTGTTCGAGCGCGCGGGCAAGCGCGGACCCGCCGAGTGGCTGCTGCGTCGACTCGTCTACGGAAAGCCCCGCATCGCTCACTGAGCGCGCCAACGCTAGTGTCCTTACCGTGCCACTCGTGATGGATGTCGGTAGTCGAACATACGTTCGATAATGGGAAACATACCCGACTGCTGGCCTCGCCGGTTCGGGGACGGATAGCAGCTAAAATGGTGGAATGGTGGCGACGTGAGCGACAAGGAAACGCTCGCACTGATCGCTCTTCTCCAGCGTGACAAGTCTCGCTGGGCGGACGTGCGAGTCGCACTCGAGAAGATCCCCGCGAGCATCCTTCTCGCCAGGGACACACCCGTCGACCTTTTGGGCGATGGCTTTCAGGACTCGATCGAAGGAGCGAGAGCGCAAGTCGCTGGCTGGGAAGCTGACGGCATCGGAGTCTCGTCCATCTACAGCGACAACTATCCCGCTCAACTTCGCGCTGTCCACGACTATCCCCCGCTTCTCTTTTGGAGAGGCCGGTTCGAGCAATCGGATGCACGGTCAGTAGCTATCGTCGGGACACGGAAGCCCTCGTCGGGCGCGCTTGACTTCATTGAGGAAGTAGTACCCCTCATCGCGAACGCAGGGCATCCTGTCGTATCCGGCCTAGCGCGCGGCGTTGATTCCGCAGCAATGCGTGCTTCGTTGAACGTGTCGAACCGAACCATCGGCATTATCGGGACCGGTATTCGTGGCGTCTACCCTCCCGAGAATCGCCAGATTCAAGAGCAAGTAGCTCGGGATCACTTGCTGATCTCGCAGTTCTGGCCCGACGCGCCGCCGACGAAGCAAACGTTCCCGATGAGGAACCACGTGATGAGCGCGTTCAGCAGCATGACTTTGATCGTGGAGGCGAGCGAGAATAGCGGCACTCGTATCCAGGCCAGAGCTGCGACAAAGCACGCTCGCCCTGTCATCATTTCCCGGGCTGTCTATGTCTCGACGACCTGGGCGAAGGATCTTGTCGCCAACGGGTACGACGTCACGGTCGTCTCGAATGCTCGCGAGGCAATCGATGCTGTCCAGTTCATCGCGAGTAGGCACGACGCCCCTCCAGTTTGGACAGAGCGAGCACTCACGCCAGCCGGGGCGTAAATGGCTGCCGCGCCTGGGCAGCTAGCCACGCTTCGGTCAGTTTTCTGGAACCCCGACCGCACATCCGGCCTCACCTGTACCGTATGCACGACCCCCGGCTTAGGTGCGGGCTACCGGGTCTGTTTCGCCTGCCACGGTCAGCGCCAATCCGGTCGAGAGTTGGCTGACATCGTGGCTCCGATTACGTACGCGATCGAAGGCACGCAAATCATGCGAGACCTTTACAACTACAAGACCGGAGATGGCGGCTACACCGAGACCTCGGCTCGAGACCGGCTATTTAACGGCCTCTATCTCTCGTTGAGCGAGCATCTTGAGTGCTTTGGCGGGATCGACGTGATCGCGACCGTTCCTTCGAGCAGTGGGCGTTCCGCCCCCCATCCGGTTGATCAAATGCGGCGGATGTTTGGCCAAGGGTTCGAGCACAGTGTCGTCCAGTACGTGGGTCCCGCTGGCCTTGATCGACAACAACGACGTGTACTTTCCCCGGACCGATTTGCGATCGACGCCTTGACGGTCAGAGGTTCTCGCGTCCTACTCCTCGATGACGCGTGGGTGAGCGGGGCCCACATGCAGTCAGTCGCCGCGGCCCTGAAGATGAGTGGCGCGACCTTTGTCGCATCGGTACCGATTGGCCGGGTCGTTTCGCCAACCTATGGCGAAACGCGGTCGTACCTGCAGGAGCATGCCCCGGAGCCGTTCAATCCGTCGAAATGCCCAGTTTCGGGAATTGTGCACTCGACGTAGCGGCCTGCTCATTCAATGTCGACCCACGCCTCAAGCGAAACTAGCCTTCCTATCTAGTCGGCCAGCTCCACGGCGGGCCGTCGAGACGACCCTGCCCGGCGAGCACCGTCTCGCCGCCCTGCTTCTCCAGCCGGTGCACGAGGGCGCCCGCCTCCTCCAGGGCGCCCACGAGGGCCGCCGAGTGGGAGACCACGACGAGTTGCGAGCGCTCCGCCGCCGTCACCAGGAGGGACGCCAGCGCTTCGACCACTCCCGGATGGAGGCTCGTCTCCGGCTCGTTGAGGGCGAGGAAGGTCGCCGGACGGGTGCTCAGGAGTGCCGCCGCCCAGATCAGGTAGCGCAGCGTGCCGTCGGAGAGCTCCCCGGCCTCGAGGGGGCGCAGCAGCCCGGGCTGATGCACCAACAGGGCGAACCCGCCGGCTCGGTCTTCGACCGAGAACCGGGAACCGGGGAGCGCGCGGTCGATCGCCGCGTCGAGCTGGCGGGCGTCGCCCTGCTCACGGATGGTCTGCAGCGCGGCCGCGAGGTCCGATCCGTCGGAGGCGAGGATCGGTGCGCGCGTGCCGATCGCGGTGCGCCGAGCCGGGGCGGCGGCGTCCGTGCGGACGGCGTCGTAGAAGCGCCAGTCGCACAGCTCCGCACGCAGCCCGAGGATCTCGGGCGTGGAGTCGGGGTCGCCGAACTCGGCGAGCATGCTCTCCCATGGGGCGAGTTGGCGCGGCAGGATGCGCCACCCGTCGTCGCCGCGTACCCGTGCCGTCGGTCCGCGGCGGTCGCTCAGCAGCGTCGCGGGGCGCAGGATCGGCCCGCTCCAGACCGCTTCCGCCTTGATCACCGGATCATGACCGAACATCGTCGTCCCCGGCACCGGCAACCCGAAGTCGATCGCGTACCCGAAGCCGTCGGCGTCGGCCGCGAAGCCGAGCTTGAGGGCGACCGGATTCGTGCGCACTGTCCCCTGCGCCGGGCCCGACCGCGGCATCCCGGTCTCCGGTCCCGCCCAGAGCGTCGAGGCGAGCCCGCCTTCCCGGGCCAGGGCCGCGACCGCGCCGTCGCGGCCGGCCGCCGCGAGCAGCCGCAGCGACCGGTAGAGACTCGACTTGCCGCTCCCGTTCGGTCCCGTCACGACGGTGAGGGGCGCGAGCGGCACGACGAGGGTCCGGATCGACCGGTACCCCTCGATCGCGAGGGACGTCAGCATCCGGTCAGCCTACGAAAGGCCGCCGACCGCTCAGCCGCTGACCTGCACTTCCTTCCAGAACGCGACGTAGTCGCTGAAGTCCTTGCCGACCTTCGCGATGCCCGACTCGTACGGGTTCGGGTACGACCACGCGCGGTCGGCGAGCGCCTGCCCGTCGGCCGTGACGGTGAAGTACTGGCACTCGCCCTTCCACGGGCAGGTGTACGGCGTCGGCGACGTCGTGAGGTACTCCTGCTTCACCGACGACGGCGGGAAGTAGATGTTGCCTTCGATGCGGATGATGTCGGACTCGGGCGCCTCGGCGATGACGGTGCCGTTGAGAGTTGCGGTAGCCATAGGGGGAACAACCTCGTGTCAAGTCCTCGCATTCCCCGCGTGCGTTCGGTTTGGGTGGTCGTTGGCAATGTCCCCGCTCGGTGGAACGATGGCGAACGGTGGGCTTTCGACGCCAATCCGGAATACCGCTGAGCTCCGAATGGTTTCGAGTGGTACCGCTCGGCTGGGCGCGCGAGGAAGGTGATCGAGGGTGATCGAGTTCCGCCACGTCTCCAAGCGCTTCGGTGACCAGGTCGCCGTCGACGACTTCAGCCTCGTCATCCCCGCCCGGCAGGTCACGGTTCTCGTCGGCTCGAGCGGCTCGGGCAAGACGACGCTGCTGCGCATGATCAACCGCATGGTCGACCCGACGTCGGGCACCGTGCTGATCGACGGCGAGGATGTCGCCGCCGTCGCGCCCGTCGCCCTCCGGCGTCGCATCGGCTACGTCATGCAGAGTTCGGGCCTCCTTCCGCATCGCCGCGTCATCGACAACATCGCGACCGTGCCCCGGCTCATCGGCGTTCCGAAGGCTCAGGCGCACGCGCGCGCGCTCGAACTGATGGATGTCGTCGGCCTCGACCGCGCGTTCGCCCGGCGGTTCCCGGCGCAGCTCTCGGGCGGGCAGCAGCAGCGCGTCGGGGTGGCCCGCGCCCTCGCGGTCAAGCCCAACATCCTGCTCATGGACGAGCCGTTCGGCGCGGTCGACCCGATCGTGCGCGCCGAACTGCAGCACGAGGTGCTGCGCATCCAAGACCAGACCGACACGACGATCGTGTTCGTCACGCATGACATCGACGAGGCGTTCCTGCTCGGCGACCAGGTCGTCATCCTCGCGCAGGGCGGCCGCATCGTGCAGCAGGGCAGCCCGGAGCAGATCCTCGCGAACCCCGCCGACGACTTCGTCGCGAACTTCATCGGCGCCGACCGCGGCAAGCGTCGCCTCACCGTGAGCGCGCGTGCCGGCCGCGGCGACGACCGCGTGCTCGTGGATGCCGGCGGCTACCCCGTCGGCGTCATCGCGGCGCCGGGCGGCAAGCTCGCGATCGCTGACGGCAGCCCGAAGTCGCGCAGCATCTCGAACAAGACGGATCAGGCCGGAGACGCCTGATGGCCTGGCTGTGGAACAACCTGGATCTCGTCCTGGGGCTCACCGCGGAACACGCGCTGCTCTCGGGAATCCCGATCCTCCTCGGTTTCGCAGCCTCCCTCCCGCTCGGGTGGATCGCCTCCCGCTTCCCCGTCGCCCGCGGCGTTCTTCTCACCGTCTTCAACGTGCTGTACACCGTTCCCGCCCTCGCGCTCTTCCTCGTGCTGCCGGGCCTGCTCGGAACCCGGGTGCTCGATGAGCTCAACGTCGTCGTCGCCCTGACGATCTACGCGATGGCGATGATGCTGCGCGGCGCGATCGACGGGTTCGGCAGCGTCTCGCCCGACGTGCTGCAGTCCGCCACGGCACAGGGCTATTCGGCGGCCTCCCGCTTCTGGCGGGTGCAGCTGCCGCTCGCCGGTCCGGTGTTGCTCGCCAACCTGCGCGTGGTCTCGGTGAGCACCGTCTCACTGCTGAGCGTCGCCGCCCTCATCGGGTCGGGCGGGCTCGGCTACCTGTTCACCGACGGCTTCCAGCGCTACTTCGTCGACGAGATCGTCGTCGGCATCGTCTTCACGGTGCTGCTCGCGCTGCTGTTCGACGGGGTTCTCGTGCTCGTCGGTCGCGTGCTCATGCCCTGGAACCGCCGGGTGCTCGCCGGCACGGCCGCCTACCGGATGCCGAAGCGGGACTGGGTGGGCGCATGACCTTCTTCCTCGAGGCCCTCGCCTTCATCGCCGATCCCGCCAACTGGGCGGGACCCGTCGGAATCGGCGCTCGCCTGGGTCAGCACCTCGGCATCACGGGGCTGAGCGTGCTGCTCGCGGCCGTCGTCGCGCTCCCGCTCGGTCTGCTCATCGGCCACACCGGCCGGGGCCGCGCGCTCGTGATCGGCGTGACGGGGGCCGCGCGCGCCCTGCCGACGTTCGGGATGCTCATCCTCTTCGTGCTCCTCGGCATCCAATTCGGGTTCGGACTGAGCCTCGGTCCCGTCATCGCGGTGCTCGTCATCCTCGCCATCCCGCCGCTTCTCGCCGGGGCCTACGCCGGGGTCGAAGCCGTCGACCGCGTCACCGTCGACGCCGCGCGCGCGCAGGGGATGACGGAGTGGCAGATCCTCACGCGCGTCGAATTGCCGCTCGCGTTGCCGCTCGTCGTCGGGGGGTTCCGGTCGGCGACCCTGCAGGTCGTCGCGACGGCCACCGTCGCCGCGTACGTGGCGCAGGGCGGCCTCGGTCGATACCTCATCGAGGGGCTCCGCAACCAGGACTACGTGCGTGCGGTCATCGGCGCCCTCCTCGTCGCCGCGCTCGCCCTGATCCTCGACGGGTTGTTCGCGCTCGTCCAAAGACTCGTCTCGCCGCGCGGGGTGTCCCGCGGCGCGATGCGCACCACCGGCAGTACAGCCCCGCGTCCGTCCCGGACGCGCGGTGCCACCCGGACACCCGTCACGGAAGGATGAATCGGATGTTCTCACGCACCACGAAGCGCGTCGCCATCGGCGCGCTGTCCCTGGGGCTCGGCGCGGTGGTCCTCGCCGGCTGCGCCTCGGGCGACCCGCTCGACCCGGGCACGGGCGACGGCGGCGACGCCGGAACCATCACGATCGGCAACCAGGCGTTCCCCGAGAGCGAGCTGCTCGCGCAGATCTACGGCCAGATGCTCGCCGCCAACGGCTACGACGTGTCGTACGAGGCCGGCATCGGCTCGCGCGAGACGTTCATCACCGCGCTCCAGGACGGGTCGATCGACCTGATTCCCGACTACGCGGGCAACGCGCTCATCTACGCCGACCCCGACGCCGAGGCCACGAGCCCCGAGGATGTCGAGGCGGCCCTGCCGGACGCGCTCGAACCGCTCGGGCTCGCCGTCACCGCGGCCGCCCCGGGTGAGGACTCGGACGCGCTCGTCGTGACGCCCGAGTTCGCCGCGGCGAACGGCCTGACGACGATCGGCGACCTCGCCCCGATCTCGGCCTCCGTCACGCTCGGCGCCAACACCGAGTTCGAACCGCGCTGGCGTGACGGTCTCGCCGAGGTGTACGGCTTCGAGGGCTGGGCGTTCAAGGCGATCGACGACTACGGCGGACCGGGAACCCTGGCCGACCTGCTCGCCGGAGCCATCCAGGTCGCCGACATCTACACGACGACCCCGTCGATCGCGGCGAACGACCTCGTCGTGCTCGAGGACGACCTCGACCTGTTCGCGGCGCAGAACATCATCCCGTTGCTCAACGCCGACGTGCTGACCGACGAGATCGCCGCGCTGCTCGACGAGGTCTCCGCGAAGATCACGACCGAGGTGCTGCTCGAGCTCAACTCCGAGATGGCGGGTGACGCGAAGCCGTCGGCCGCCGACGTCGCGGAGGCCTGGCTCACCGAGCAGGGTCTGCTGTAACACCTTCCTCAGCGTCCCGCGGGCCGAGACGGACCGCGGCGCTGGGACCGCGGCGGGGGCGCGCACGCGCCCCCGCCCTAAGCGGAGTCCGCGGGAATCGCGAGGATCGCCGCCGACGCGAGGGCGAGGGCGAGCCCGGCCCACTGCACGGGGGCGATCCGTTCCCGCAGCACGAGTGCGGCGAGCGCGATCGTGCCCGCTGGGTAGAGCGCGGCGAGCACGCTCATGACGGTGAGGTCGCCGAGGCGCAGCCCGGTGAGGATGAGCACGTTCGCCGCCGCGTCGGCGACGCCGCACGCGAGGATGAGCGGCACCGCACCGCGCAATCCGGGGAAGGCGACCTGGTCCCGACGGCGGGCGCGCAGGGCGAGCACGGCGACGACGACGAGCAGGATTCCGCCGCTCACGCCGCGGTTGCCGACGAGCGGGTAGAGCCCCGAGTCGGCGGGCGCCTGGTCGACGAGGATGAAGAACGCCCCGATGAGCAGCCCCGATCCGACGGCGTAGAGGATTCCGCGCAGGCGCGGTCGCACGGCCCCCTTCTCGGGCACGAATCCGACGAGCACGATCGCGACGAGCACCCCGCCGAGCGCGACGTACCCCCACCACGGCAGGCGCTCGCCGCCGAGCAGCCCCCACGTCATCGGCACGAGGGCGGAGAGCACGGCCGTGAGCGGCGAGAGGATGCTCATCGGCCCGATCGCGAGCGCCGCGTAGAGCAGGAAGATCGCCGCGGCTCCGCTGAGCCCGCTCAGACCTCCCCAGAGCAGCGCTTCGGGGGAGAGCCGCCCGGGGACGAGCAGCGCGAACGGGATGAGCACCGCGAGTCCGACGAGCGCGGCGAGGGCGGTCACGACGACGGCCGGGGTGCGCTTCGCGCCGAGCCCCCCGAAGAAGTCGGCGACCCCGTAGGTGAGGGCGCTCGCCAGTCCCACGACGATCGCCAGCACCCGTCCACCGTAGTGGTCGGCGCAGGCCCCGCGGTCACCGGGGCGTCGTAGGGTGACGGGGTGACGAACGCGGCGACCGAGGCACCCCTGGATGTGCTGCGCCGGGTCTTCGGATACGCCGACTTCCGCGGCGAGCAGGCCGCGATCATCGACCGCGTCGTCTCCGGCGGCGACGCCCTCGTGCTCATGCCGACGGGCGGCGGCAAGTCGCTGTGCTACCAGATCCCCGCACTGGTGCGACCGGGAACGGGCGTCGTGATCTCGCCGCTCATCGCCCTCATGCAGGACCAGGTGGATGCCCTCTCCGCGGTCGGTGTGCGCGCGGCGTTCCTCAACTCGACGCAAGACGCCGCCGAGCGCCACCGGGTCGAGACCGCGCTGCTCGCGGGCGAGGTCGACCTGCTCTACCTCGCGCCCGAGCGGCTCAAGTCGTCGCAGACGCTCGCCCTGCTCGACCGCGTCGACATCGGGCTGTTCGCGATCGACGAGGCGCACTGCGTGTCGCAGTGGGGCCATGACTTCCGCCCCGACTACCTGCTGCTCTCGGTGCTGCACGAGCGCTGGCCGTCGGTGCCGCGCATCGCGCTCACGGCGACCGCGACCGAGGCGACGCGGAAGGAGATCGCCGAGCGGCTCGACCTGCGCGAGGCGAGGTGGTTCGTCTCGTCGTTCGACCGACCCAACATCCAGTACCGCATCGATCCCAAGAACTCGCCGTTGGCGCAACTGCTGTCGCTGCTGAAGAGCGAACATCCCGGCGATGCCGGCATCGTCTACTGCCTGTCGCGCGCGAGCGTCGAGAAGACGGCCGACGCACTCGTCGCCGAAGGCATCCCGGCTCTGCCCTATCACGCGGGGCTCGACGCGTCGACGCGTGCGCGCAACCAGTCGCGGTTCCTGCGGGAAGACGGGGTCGTCATGGTCGCGACGATCGCGTTCGGCATGGGCATCGACAAGCCCGACGTGCGGTTCGTCGCCCACCTCGACCTGCCGAAGAGCGTCGAGGGCTACTACCAGGAGACGGGACGCGCGGGTCGCGACGGGCTGCCGTCGACGGCGTGGCTCGCCTACGGGCTGCAGGATGTCGTGCAGCAGCGCCGCATGATCGACGAGGGGGAGGGCGACCGCGCGCACAAGCAGCGCATGGGCCAGCACCTCGACGCGATGCTCGCACTGTGCGAGACCGTGTCGTGCCGTCGGGTGCAGCTGCTCGGCTACTTCGGGCAGGCGAGCGAGGCATGCGGCAATTGCGACACGTGCCTGCAGCCACCCGAGGCGTGGGACGGCACCGTTCCGGCGCAGAAGCTGTTGTCGACGGTCGTGCGATTGCAGCGCGAGCGCAACCAACGTTTCGGCGCCGGGCAGCTGATCGACATCCTGCTCGGCAAGGAGACCGAGCGCGTGCGGTCGAACCGGCACGACGAGTTGACGACCTTCGGCATCGGCACCGAACTGGGCGACCAGGAGTGGCGCGGCGTCGTGCGGCAGTTGCTCGCGCAGGGGTTGCTCGCGGTGAGTTCCGACGGGTACGGCACGCTCGTCATCGCGGATGCCGCTGCGGCGGTTCTCGACGGCTCGCGTCAGGTGATGCTGCGCCGCGAGCCCGAGCGCAAGGCGAAGGTCGCGAAGCAGCGCGCGGGGGTCGAGCTGCCGGAGGGCGCCCGCGACCTGTTCGAGAAGCTGCGGGAGTGGCGGGCCGGGGTCGCTCGGGAGCAGGGCGTTCCGGCGTACATCGTGTTCGGCGACGCGACGCTGCGGGGCATCGCGGTGACGAAGCCGGCGTCCCTCGAACAGCTCGGCACGATCAGCGGCGTCGGCGAGAAGAAGCTCGAGGCCTACGGCGACGGCGTGCTTGAGGTGGTGGCGTCCGAGGCGGCGGCGTGAGCCCCGTGATCCTCCGTACCGAACGGCTCGTGCTGCGGGAGTGGCGCGCGGCGGACCGCGACCCATGGGCGGCGATGAGCGCCGACCGCGAGGTGATGGAGTTCTTCCCGTCGACTCTCGATCGCGCTGCCGCCGATGCGGCGTTCGACCGGTTCTCCGCGGCGCTCGACGAACGGGGATGGGGGCTGTGGGCGGTCGAGCACGACGGCACGTTCCTCGGGTTCACCGGGCTCAACCCGGTCGGTTTCGACGCGCACTTCACGCCGGCGACCGAGATCGGCTGGCGACTGCGGCGTGACGCCTGGGGCCACGGGTTCGCGACCGAGGCGGCGCGCGCCGCGCTGAGGTTCGCGGTCGACGAGCTCGGCCTGCCCGAGATCGTGTCGTTCACGAGTCTCGGCAACGTGCGGTCGCGCGCGGTCATGGAGCGGCTCGGCATGACGCGCGACCCGGGCGACGACTTCGACAATCCGCGCGTCGCGATCGGCAGTCCCCTGCGCCGGCACGTGCTCTACCGGCTCGCGGCGCCCGGTAGCGTTCTGCCATGACCTTCAACGACGACGCCAACATCCGCGGGGGCCGCGTCTCGAAGCGCGGCCGCAATGCCGCGATCGGCGCGGGTGGTGGCGGACTCGTCGTGATCGCGCTGCTCGTGATCTCGCAATTCACCGGCGTCGACCTCACGGGGCTCGCGCCGCTGCTCGGCGGCGAGAACGGCGGCGGAACCTCGACCGAGCAGACCACGCTCGACCAGTGCGAGACCGGGGCCGACGCCAACGACGACGTCGAATGCCGCATGCTCGGCGCCGCGACCTCGCTCGACATCTTCTGGGAGACCCAGGTCGACGGCTACGTCGCCCCCGAGCTCATCCTGTTCAGCGGAGGCGTGAGCACCGGATGCGGCAGCGCGACGAGCGCGGTCGGCCCGTTCTACTGCCCGCCCGACCAGAGCGTCTACATCGACACCGCGTTCTTCGACCAGTTGCGTACCCAGTTCGGCGCGAGCGGGGAGAGCCTCGCGCAGATGTACATCGTCGCGCACGAGTGGGGTCACCACATCCAGAACATCGTCGGCACGATGAACGGGCTCGACCTGCAAGACGCCGGTCCGACGTCTGACGGCGTGCGGCTCGAACTGCAGGCCGACTGCTACGCGGGCGCGTGGGTCGCGGCGGCGAGCGACACCGCGGATGCCAGCGGAGTTCAGTTGCTCAAGGAGCCGACGCGCGCCGAGATCGCCGACGCCCTCAACGCCGCGGAGGTCGTCGGCGACGACTACATCCAAGAGAACCTGGGCAACGGTCAGGTGAACCCCGAGACGTGGACCCACGGCTCGAGCGAGCAGCGGCAGAGCTGGTTCCAGACCGGATTCGAGAGCGGAGTCGGCGCGTGCGACACCTTCTCGACCTCGAACCTCTGACCCCGACGATTGCCGAACTCTCCCAACCGGTGCGGCTCGACTTGTAGCTAGTCGACAAGGTGCGCGAGGGGCGTCGCGGGCCGCTTGTGCCCCTCGACGACGATTCGGCGCCTCCCCGGCATCCCGACGTAGCGTGTCGTCATGACCGACCTCGTGGACCGCACCGCCGCCGCCGAGTCCAGTGACGCGCACGTCGATGTCGCCGCTCTCGGCGAACTGCTTCTCGGGCGCTGGAAGGACGTGCGGCTGAAGTCGCGCGAACTGATGAAGCGTGACGAGTTCCACCGCATCCCGGGTCAGTCGATGGATGACCACCGCACGCGCGTACTCGGTCAGCTGAACCGCCTCGTCGAGGAGGGCACCGTGTTGCGGGCGTTCCCGACGAGCCTCGGCGGGTTCGACGACCACGGCGGCAACCTCGCGCAGTTCGAGGAGATCGCGATCGCCGATCCGTCGCTGCAGATCAAGTCGGGCGTGCAGTGGGGGCTCTTCGCCGCGGCGATCATGCACCTCGGCACCGAGCGGCACCACGAGCAGTTCCTGCCCGCCGCGATGAGCCTCGCCGTGCCCGGCGCCTTCGCGATGACCGAGACCGGTCACGGGTCGGATGTCTCCAGCATCGGTACGACGGCGACCTACGACCCCGCCAGCGACGAGTTCGTCATCGACACCCCGTTCCGCGCGGCGTGGAAGGACTACCTCGGCAACGCCGCCCTGCACGGGCAGGCGGCCGTCGTCTTCGCGCAGCTGATCGTCGCGGGGGTCAACCACGGCGTGCACGCGCTCTACGTGCCGATCCGTGACGGCGCCGACTTCCTCCCCGGCATCGGGGGCGACGACGACGGGCTCAAGGGCGGGCTCAACGGCATCGACAACGGTCGACTGCACTTCACGGGCGTGCGGGTGCCGCGCACCAACCTGCTCAACCGCTACGGGGATGTCGACGAGAGCGGCGTCTACACCTCGCCCATCGCGAGCCCCGGCCGGCGGTTCTTCACGATGATCGGCACGCTCGTGCAGGGCCGCGTCTCACTCGACGGCGCCGCAGTCGTCGCGAGCAAACTCGCCCTCAAGATCGCGATCACCTACGGCTCGGAGCGCCGCCAGTTCGCCGACGGCAAGGACGGCGACGAGATCGTGCTGCTCGACTACCAGCGTCACCAGCGCCGACTGCTCACCCGACTCGCGACGACCTACGCGATGTCGTTCGCGCACGAGCGCCTGCTCGAGAAGTTCCACTCGGTGTTCAGCGGCGAGAAGTCCGACGACGCCGATCGGCAAGACCTCGAGACCCTCGCCGCGGCGCTCAAGTCGTTCTCGACCTGGGCGGCCCTCGACATCCTGCAGGAGTCCCGCGAGGCGTGCGGCGGGGCCGGCTTCCTCGCCGAGAACCGTTTCACCCAGTTGCGGCAGGACCTCGACATCTACGTGACCTTCGAGGGCGACAACAACGTGCTGCTCCAGCTCGTCGCCAAGCGTCTGCTCGCCGACTACGCGAAGTCGTTCAAGCACCCCGACGCCGCCGCGATCGCCGGACTCGTCGCCGCGCAGGTGGGCGAGGTCGCGGTCAACCGATCGGGTCTGCGCGCTTTCGGGCAGAGCATCGTCGACTTCGGGTCGCGGGCTCGGTCGATCGGCTACGTGCGGGGCGCCGATGCGCAGCGGCAGCTGCTGACCGACCGTGTGCACACGATGGTGGGCGACATCGCCGGGCGGCTCAAGGACGTGCGGAAGCTCTCGCCGGCCGAAGCCGCAGCAGTGTTCAACGCCAACCAGAACGAACTCATCGAGGCGGCGTACGCGCATGCCGAACTGCTCGAGTGGGAGGCGTTCACCGACGCCGTCGACCACGTCGACGACGCCGGCACGAAGCAAGTGCTCACCTGGCTGCGCGACCTCTTCGGTTTCACCCTCATCGAGAAGCACCTCGCCTGGTACCTCATCAACGGGCGGCTCTCGACGCACCGCGCGACGGCGATCACCGACTACATCGACGACCGGCTGCTGCCGCGGTTGCGCGCGCATGCGCTTGACCTCGTCGACGCATTCGGGTTCGCCCCCGAGCACCTGCGGGCACCTATCGCGACGGGGGCCGAGAAGCAGCGTCAGGATGAGGCTCGCGACTACTACGCGACCCTCCGCGTCTCCGGAAAGGCCCCGGTCGACGAGACGGCGCCCGCCACGACGCGGTAGGCGACCGAGCGCGCTAGGGGGTCGGCAGTGCCGCGACGATCAGGCGAGTGAGTTCTTCGGGTCGGGTGAACATCGGCCAGTGGCCGGTGGGCAGCTCGACGATGTCGACCGTCGTCACCGACGCGAGCTCGGCGACGTAGGGGTGCCCGCCGGCGAGCAGGTCGCGCACGGTCTGCTCGGGCAGCTCGCACGTGATGACCGTGATCGGCACGTGGAAGCGGCGCGGATCGGAGAGCGCCTGCCTCTCGGTCGCGACCTTCTCGGGGATCGGCAGGGCGCGGGCGGCGAACGCCCGCCACACGGCGTCGTCCATGCCGACGACCGACTCGTCGTCGAACACCGAGCGGTCGGGCAGCGGCACCATGCCGTCGACCGCGTCGAAGCCGTCGTTGATGAGGCCGCCGTCGCCGAGGGGAAGGGAGTCGACGTAGACGACCGTCGCGATGCGGTCGGGCCGCGCGTCGACGACACCGTGGGCGACCGCTCCGCCGCCGGAGTGGCCGACGAGCGCGACCGGGCCGGCCGCGGCATCCACGAGCGCGACGACGTGGTCGATCTGGTCGCGCAGGCCCACGTTCGGGTCGGCGGGCGCGAGGCCCGGGAGCGTCACGGGGAGAGGGTCGTGGCCGGCCGCGCGGATCGCGGGGAGCACGGGGTCCCACGCTGAGGCGTCGAGCCAGAATCCCGGGAGGAGGATGACCTGCATGCCCCGAGGCTACGCGGGGCCCCCGACCCCGACCGCGGCGGGGAGTTCGACGACGGCCGTCGTGCCGTGCCGGCCGTCGGACTCGAGCGTCACCGATCCGCCCATGCGCGTGACGAGGTCGCGCACGATGGGCAGCCCCAGCCCCGTCCCGGGCACGAACCCGCGATCCGGGTCGGCGATGCGGTAGAAGCGCTCGAAGACGCGCTCGAGCTCACCGGACGGGATCCCCCGCCCGGTGTCGGCGATCCGGAGGTGCACCGTGCCCGATCCGGTGTCTGCCGCACTCACGGCGACGGTGCCGCCTTCGGGTGTGAACTTGATCGCGTTGCCCAGGAGGTTGACGACGACCCGGTCGATCGCGAGCGGGTCGCCGGCGACCGTGAGACCGGTCGGAACCTCGACCGTGACCGTGACCCCCGCGGCGCGGGCGAGGGGTGCGAGTTCGTCGTGACCTTCGGCGAGGGCGCGCACGAGGTCGACCGGCACCGTGGCGACGGGTGCCGGCTCCCCCACGCGGGAGAGGCTCAGGAGGTCGTCGACGAGTTCGGCGAGCCGTCGGGCATTGCGCAGGATGACCTCGATGCTGCGCCGGTCCGCCCCGCTCGACGACGTCTCGGCGAGGTCCTCGGCATAGCCGAGGATGCTCGTCACCGGGGTGCGCAGCTCGTGGCTCACCGACGACACGAACTCGTCTTTCTGGGCCGCGAGATCGCGAAGCCGCTCGAGGGCGTCGCGCTCGTGCTGCAGCGCGTCGTGGAGGGCCCGGGATGCCGCGCGTTGCTCGGTCGCGTCGATCGCCTGGATCAGGAACAGCTCGCGCTCGCCCGCCACCCGGGTGACGACGAGTTCCAGCAGCAGCCCGTCGGCGAACTCCCGCTCTCCGATCCAGTCGTCGCCGGGCCGCGCCGGGATGACGGCGCTCAGCTCGTCGTGATCGAGAACCGCCCCCTCCCGGGACGGATGGATCCACGCGGCCAGCAGCCGCATCCCGGTGCCGTTCGACTCGAGGATGCGGAACTCGCGATCGACCCGGCGCACGACGACGAAGCCGGCGTGGGCGTTGACGATGACCCCGCTCAGCAGCTTCTCGCGCGCACTCAGCCGCGACAGCAGCATCGCCTGACCGTCTTGCAGCAGGGCGAGCGGCACGAGGGACGCGATGAGCGCGATCGTGTAGATCTGCACGAGCCCGATCAGCAGGGCCGGGTCTCCGGCGGCGGCGTCGATGAACGGCCCGCCGCCGACGACCGCGAAGCCGAGAATCGCGGCCCCGCAGAGGGCGATCTCGGCGAGCACGACGCCCGAGCCGAAGCGGAACGCCGCCCAGGCCAGGATCGGAAGGGGCAGGAAGGCGAGCGGAAAGCGCTGCTCCGGTGCGAACGCGAACCCGACCGTGGCGGCGAGCACGAGCAGCTGCGCGACGAACTCGACCGGCCGATCGACGCGGAACGCCCGACGGGGCAGCACCGCGAGGCCGGTGATCACGAGCACGGCGCTCGCGTGCGAGGCGGCGACGTGCACCGCCGTGGCGAGGAAGGGTCCGCCCTCGAGAGCGACGAACCCCCCGGCGACGACTCCGATCGCCACCGCGCCGCCGCCGGTCGCGGCGAGGAAGCGCAGGCTGTCGAGAACCCCGAACGGGCGGTCGCCGTCACGGCGCACCCGCAGCACGGCGGCGATGATCCATGCTTCCGCGGCGTTCCCGAGCCCGAAGCCGAGCGCGACCCACCACGTCGTGCCGACGGCCGCGTTCGCGACCGCCGTGACGATGAGCACGAGCCCGGCGATCGCGACGCCCCTCCCGCGGGTGGCGAGGACGGCGACGGCGGCGAACCCGGCCGCAGGCCACCACGGAGCGGTCGAGAACCCGGGGAGCCGGAGCTCGACCGACAGCACGCTGAAGACGAACACGATTCCGAGCAGAACGCCGACCGCCGCGATCTGGCGGCGCCGGTCGAGGCGCTGCATCGCCGAGATGAAGCTGCCTCGGTACACGTCGCGACACCCTTCCCGACCGTCGTGTGTACTAGCTTGGCGAGTCTCGGGTGTTTGCGCAGCGCTCCAGAACAGGGGGTCGGAATGGGTCAGATCGTCGTGATCGACGACGACGACGACATCCGGTTTCTCGTGAGGCGCCGCCTCGAGAAGCAGGGTCACACCGTGACGGAAGCCCCGGACGGACCTCGCGGGCTCGCGCTCATCGAGTCGGACGAGCCGGATCTCGTGGTGCTCGACTGGATGATGCCGGGTCTCACCGGCATCGACGTGCTCGAGCGGCTTCGAGCCGACGGACGGCCCCGGCCGCGCGTGCTCATGTTGACCGCTCGGACGCAGGAATCGGATGTCGCCCGAGCCCGCGAGGCGGGCGCCGACGGATTCCTCGTCAAGCCGTTCACGGCGAGCGACCTGCTCGACGCGGTCGCGGCGCTGCTCGACGCGCCCTGACGTCGCCGCTCAGACGACGCCGGTGCTGCCGAGCAGCGTGCCGATGAGGAAGGTCGCCGCGAGGGCGAGCGCGCCGCCGACGACGACCCGCACCGTGGGCCGCAGCCACGGGCTGCCGCCGATCCACGCGCTCGTCGCGCCGGTCGCGGCGAGCGCGACGAGCACGGCGACGAAGGTCAGCGGGATGCGCACCGATTCGGGCAGCAGCAGGATGGCTGCGAGCGGGAGGAGCGCGCCGATCGTGAACGCGAGGGCCGAGGC
>Ga0209066_10002221_pt1 | contig 24056 bp, 20 predicted proteins | sample All_14_2_FD_187198 | JGI IMG/M metagenome (GOLD analysis project Ga0209066, IMG submission 187198) | Freshwater microbial communities in response to fracking from Pennsylvania, USA - Allegheny Zone_MetaG_DW_15 (SPAdes) (version 2) ... | reverse complement strand
CACTCACCGCGCCCTCACCTTCGGCGGACGCTGGTCGGGCCTGGCGTTTGGCCTGATCCTGTTGACGGGCAACATCCATCAATTCGCGGCGTTCATGGCTGTCCGCCAGGGAGAAATCTTCCCACCACGTGGCCAGTTCCATGTCGGCCTCGCCTGAATGGGCCCGCAGACGCAAAAAGTCGAACCCGGCGCGAAAGCGCGGCTGCTCGACCAAGGTCATCGGGCCGTTGCCCGAGCGACGGTCAAAACGCGGCTGCATGGTCCAGATCTCGCGCATGTCACCGGCCAGCTTGCCGCGCCCGGAGATGTCGCCAATGCGGGCATCAAACACCGCTTCGGTGGCCGATTGCAGCGCGGGGAACGGCGGCTCGCCCTCGGCCTGCTTGTGCTTCCAGTGTTCGAGCACGTCATGCCAGAGCAGGCAGGCCAGCAGGAAGCTGGGCGCCACGGGCTTGCCTTCAGAAACACGCCTGTCCGTATCAGCCAACGCCAGCTTGACGAAGTTGTCGCGGCCCGGGTGGCGGCGCGCTTCGTCAAAGACCGCATCCAGGATGGGGAAGACGCCGCGGTCCAGGCCCTGTTTGCGCAGCTGGTCCAGCGAGGCTTGCGCATGACCGGTCTGCAGCAGCTTGATCATTTCATCAAAGAGACGCGATTGCGGCACATTGGCCAGCAACTCGGCCATCTCCTTGAGCGGCTCTCGGGTCTTGGGTTCGATGTCGAAATCGAGCTTGGCCGCAAAACGCACCACGCGGATGATGCGCACGGGGTCTTCGCGGTAGCGCGTTTCGGGGTCGCCAATCATGCGCAGCACGCGCTTTTTGGCGTCCTTGATGCCACCGTGGTAGTCGACCACGACGCCCGTGCGCGGGTCGTAGTACATGGCATTGATGGTGAAGTCTCGGCGGGCAGCATCCTGATCTTGCGGCCCCCAGACGTTGTCGCGCAGCACGCGACCGCTGGCATCGACCACATGGGTCTTGTCAGCCAGTTCTCGCTTGGATGTCTTTTCGTTGCCAGCCACCTGCTCGGCGGCATTGGCATCCAGGTAGGCGCGGAAGGTCGAGACCTCGATCACCTCATGTTCACGGCCGCGGCCGTAGACCACGTGCACGATGCGAAAGCGTCGGCCAATGATGAAAGCGCGGCGAAACAGGCTTTTGACCTGCTCGGGTGTGGCGTTGGTGGCTACGTCGAAATCCTTGGGGCGCAGCCCCAACAGCAGGTCGCGCACGGCACCACCCACTATGTAGGCCTCGTAGCCCGCGTCTTGCAGGGTCTCGACCACCTTGCGCGCACGTTCGTCCACGAGGTCGGGGTCAATGCCGTGCTCGGATGGCTGAACGTCTACCCTCTTGCCAGTGGGAATGCGCGGCGCTTTGGCTGCACGTGTACCCGTGGCGCTGACGCGCTTTTTGGCCGGGGTCTTGCCCAGGATCTTGTCTATCAGGCTTTTGATCATGCAAACAATCGAAGAATGCGCCAGCCACGTTCGCGGGCGACGGCTTCCAGCGCCGGGCTGGGGTTGGTGGCCACGGGGTCGTTGGCGCGCTCCAGCAGGGGCAGGTCGTTGGGGGAATCGCTGTAGAAGCTCACGCGATCGAAATCACTCAGTTGCCGACCTTGGTCAGCCAGCCATTGTTCCACACGTGTGATTTTGCCCTCACGGAAGGACGGCACGCCGTCAATGTCGCCCGTGACGCGCCCCTGACTATCCCTAAGCAGCTTGACTGCCAGCAGCTCAGGCACCTGGAATGCGTCGGCGATCGGACGGGTGACAAATTCGTTGGTGGCGGTGACGATGGCCAGCAAATCGCCCTGGGCGCGGTGGCGTTCAACCAGGTCAAGCGCCTGGGGCTTCATGGCGGGCAGGATGACCTCATCCATGAAGGCCTGTTGCAGGGCCCGTTGGCCTTCGGTATCCAGTTCGCGCCAGATGCTGGTGGTGAACTGGATGTACTCGTCCAGCACGAGGGTGCCGTCGCAATACTGCTGGTAGAAGCCATCGTTGCGGCGCCGGTATTCAAGCTCATCGGCCAGCCCCTGCCGGATCAGGAATTCGCCAAACTCGTGATCAGAGTCGAGTGGCAACAGGGTGTGGTCCAGATCAAACAGGCAAAGGTTCATGTGGTCTCCAGGGCCAGCATCTGTTTCAGCAAGGGAATGGTGACCACGCGGTGCTCGGCCAGGGCGAACCGGTCAAGGCGGTCCAGCAAGCCCATGAGGAAGCCGAGATCGCGGCTGTAACGGGTCAAAAGGTAGTTCAAGACTTCTTCAGCCAGCGCCATGCCGCGACGACCCGCTTCATGCTGAAGCGCCGCGCGCAAGCCAGGCTCGTCCAGCGGCGCCAGGGCAAAACTCAAACCCCAGCCCAGGCGCGTGCGCAAATCATCTCGCACAAGCAGGTCAACCGAAGGTGTGGCACCCGCCGCCATGATGTAGAGCGGCCCTGTGCCGCCGTCCAGAACCTGCCCAGCAGCCAGGGCCGCTGCCGCACTGGCCGACTCGATAAAGAGATTAAAGGCCAGGTGCTGGTGCTCGGCATCCAGTTGCTCGCACTCGTCAATCAGGGCCAGCGTGGGGGCCATGGGGTCCAGGGCATCCCACATCTGGCAGGTGTGCGCATTCAACCAGATGGCACCAAAGCCCAGCGCCAGCACGCGCTCGATCATGGCGCGCAGCAAGTGGGTCTTGCCGGCACCGGAAGGCCCCCAGATGTAGGCAGGTGACAGCGGCCCCTCGACATGGGGCCAGCAACGCAACCAGGTCAGTAACTCGTCATTGCGCCCGACAATGAAGTCGTCAAGCCCCTGCATGACAGCCGGCCCGAGATCAAGCGGGATCTGGCGCATGGTCAACACGGGTTCGGGGCGATTCGCGAGCGCGTCCACACTGTTCATGCTGCCGCTGGCCCTATTCAGCCCGGTAAAAGGCACTGGCCTTGTAAGCACTGACCAGGCGTCGACCCAGCACCATCAGAAAGGCCGATGTGGGCAAGGCCATGACCACCCCCCACAGGCCCATCCAACTGCCGAACAGCATGAGCGCCAGGATCACACCCAGGGGATGCAAGCCAATGCGCTCGCCCACCATGCGCGGCGTGAGGAAGAAGCTCTCGATGACCTGCCCCAACCCATAGATCACGGCCACGACCATCAAGGGGTAACTCACCCCGTCCTGCGCCACGCCAAACTGCAGCAGACCCGCCAGAATGGCCAGGACGAGCCCCAGGCCATAGCCCAGGTAGGGAATGCAGATAGCCAGCCCGGTGAAGACACCGATGGGCAATGCCAGCTTGAAGCCAAACAGACTCAAGCCCACGCTGTAGTACACCGCCAGAATCAACATGACGAGAAACTGCCCACGCAGATACTGCCCCATCAGCTCGTCGCACTCTGCCAGGACATCGTGGGTCACGGGGCGCCAACGGGCAGGCAGCAGACTGCGAAAACGCCCGGTCAGCCCGTACCAGTCCTGCAGCCAGTAAAACGCCAGCATTGGCACCAGCAAGGCCAGGCCGGCCAAGGTCACCAGGCTGCCACCGCCAATGAGCACGGAAGTCCACAGCGCGCTGCTCCATTCGCCTGCATGCGTCTGCATGAGTTTGACCACCTCGCCTTTGAGTTCGTCGACGCTGGCCGGCACCGCAACGCCCCACTGGCTCAGCAAAGGCGTGACCCTGCCCCACAGCGCCGCCAGGAGGTCAGGCAACTGGTCTCGCAGCATCGGCACCAGTTGCGACACGATGGGCACGAGCAGGACCACCAGGACAGCCACCAACAGCGCCACGAGCACCAGGCAAACGGACACCGCCAGCGCGCGCGGCAGGCGCCACGCCACCATGCGGTCCACCACGGGATGCAGTGCATAGGCGAGCACCAGGCTGAGCACGAACGGCGCCAGGATGGCCGCGTGCCACCACAGCACCCCGATCACGGCGGCAACAGCCAGAAGGCGCCAGAAGGCTTTGAAGGGAGATGAAGGCGCGTTGGTCATGAGCGGTGGATTTTATCGGCCACACCGCCCACCTGAGACATCAACGTCGATCAATTCTTGCTGGCGTACACGGCGCGACGTGCTGTCTCCAGATCATCAGACAACTTGTTGGGGTTGCGCTGCGCCTCTGGTTTGGCCTGGTAATCCGCCAGAATGGCCGCCTCGCGGCGCTTGTATTCGACCTGCAGGGCAGCGTCACGGGCCTGCTGCTCGGCGTCGGGTTGGGGTGCTGCAGCCTGCAGCGCGGCCTGCGCGCGGTCCATGCGCTGCTTGCGCGCCTCTTCATTGGGCTCGACGTCGGCCAACAGGGCTGCCGACAACATCAGGGCCTCGCCCATCGTCAACTCACCCTGACGCATGCGCTCGGGCACCTGCTCCAGCAAACGTTCCGCCAGTTGGTGCCGAGTGGAGGCATTGGGCCCGTCCTGCAGGCTTTGCCACTGCTCGAAGCCCTTCTGAAAGCGCAGGTACTTCACCACCCGGTCCAGCTCCGCCCGAGGGTTGGCCGTGCGGGACATGGCTTCTTTCAACGCCGCCCAGTCCTCGGGCGTGAAATCAGACGGCCGCCCATCGTCCATCACCTTGGGTGGCACAAGCAAGGCCACATCAACCTTGGTCACCGACTTGGCCGCAGGCAGCGCCGGTGACGCATTGACGGGCGACGCTTGCGATGGCGCCACCCCATGTGTTTGCCACCACCAGGCAGCCACACCCACGCCAGCGCCCAGCGCAACGGCCAGGAACCAGGTGCGCTGCCAGAGTTTGGGGCTTTCGTAAGTGATCATGGATGGGAAAGACTGCCTGCAAATAACGCGATGCCGCGATTGTCCGCATGGACCCAGAGCGCACAGCATGGGACAAACCCAGGCGAGCGCCCGACGCTGGATTGACGGATCGCTACCACTACACTTGCATCCTGTTGCGATCCGTGATCCCGTCTTTTCAGCATGAACCTCTCCAGCATTGATCCCCGCCTGTTGGCGGCCTTGGGCGCCGTGGTGGCCTATTTCATAGGCTCTTTATCGTTCGCGGTCATTGTGAGCCGCCTGTTTGGCTTGGCCGACCCCCGTAGTTACGGGTCAGGCAACCCGGGGGCCACCAATGTGCTGCGTTCTGGCAACAAGGCGGCGGCCATCCTCACCTTGTTGTTTGACGCGCTCAAGGGTTATGTGCCTGTTGTGATCGCCCAGCAGGCTGGCCTGGACTTGTTGACGGTCACGGCCATTGGCCTGGGCGCCTTCATCGGACACCTTTGGCCGGTGTTCTTCAAGTTCGAAGGCGGCAAGGGTGTGGCCACAGCGGCGGGCGTGCTGCTGGGCTTTGCACCGGCCCTGGGCGGCCTGGTGCTGCTGGTCTGGCTTGGCATGGCCGTTGTGTTCAGGTATTCATCCCTGGCTGCACTGACTGCTGCACTGGCTGCGCCGGTGATCCAGGTCGTCGGTTGGGGCGTGAGCCCCCTGACCATTGGCGTGGTGGTGATGAGCGCACTCTTGATCTGGCGCCACGAAGCCAATATCCGCAAGCTGATGGCGGGGCAGGAAAGCAAGCTGGGCCAGAAATCGGCCCCGCCTGCCGGCCAGTGAGCACAGCGCAGGCCACAAACCCGCCATGAACGCACCCGCACAGAACAGTGGCTTGCGAGGATCGTGGGTCAGCCTGCTGCTCATCTTGCTGCTGGTATTGGGCGGCAACCAGGCATGGACATGGTGGCGAGATCAACATGCGGCCAATCTGGTGAAGCAACACGCCACAGCCGGCAGCATCACCATGTTCACCACGTCCAGCTGCCCGTACTGCGCGCGCGCCAGGGCGTGGCTGAAGCAAAACGAGATCGACTGGCTGGAATGCAACGTAGACACCAGCCTCTCTTGCAAAGGGCAGTTCGATGCGCAAGGCGCACCTGGTGTGCCCTTGATGCTGGTCAACGGGCATTGGCATCTGGGCTTTGACCCGGCCTGGCTCGCGCAGGCACTACAACAGCCCGCCAGACCTTAAACGCCGTCGAGCCCCAAGGCCGATACATCGCCACGCCCTTGACGGATCACTTCGGCTGCCCCCTGACTGAGGTCGATGACCGTGGTCGGTTCAAGCGGGCATGCGCCCGCGTCCACCACAGCCTGTATGCGCTTTTGCAGCGCGGCGCGGATCTCGTGCGGGTCGTTAAGTGCTTCGTCATGGTCCGGCAGGATCAGTGTGGTCGCCAGCAGCGGCTGCCCCATCAGTTCCAGCAAGGCTTGCGCAACCTTGTGATCAGGCACACGCAGGCCGATGGTGCGCCGAGAAGGGTGTGACACCCGCCTGGGCACTTCTTTGGTGGCCTCCAGGATGAAGGTGTAGGGCCCTGGCGTGGCCAGCTTGAGCAAGCGGTACTGCCGGTTGTCCACGCGGGCGTAGCTGGCCAGCTCGGACAGGTCGCGGCACAGCAGGGTCAGATGGTGGCGCTCATCCACACCCCGGATCCTTCGCAAGGCATCCACGGCGGCTTTGTCATCCAGGTGGCACACCAGCGCATAGCTGGAGTCGGTGGGCAAGGCCACCACGCCCCCCTGGTGCAGGATGTCAACAGCTTGCTTGAGCAGGCGCGCCTGGGGGTGCTCGGGGTGGACTTCAAAAAGTTGGGCCATAGCCCTCTAGCCTACTCGCTTTGACCCCACCAGGGCCACTACGGATGCAATACGCGCGAGGCGAGCGCTTCCCAAACGGGTGTCAGTTGACCAGGTAGATCGGGCAAGGTACCCAGATCGGTGTGGCTCTCGGCGGGGTCGTGAAAATCAGAGCCACGGGAGGCCAGCATGTCGAACTCGCGCGCCATATCGGCGTACTTGCCGTACTCGGCCACCGTATGGCTGCCAGTGACCACTTCAACGCCACGTCCACCCAGGGCCTTGAATTCGGTGAACAAGGCGAACTCTTCGTTGGGCGTGAAATCGTAGCGACCAGGGTGGGCAATCACGGCCACGCCGCCCGCATCCACGATCCAGTGCACGGCATCAGACAGCTTGGCCCAGCGGTGCTCGACAAAGCCGGGCTTGCCTTCCACCAGGTAACGGCGAAACACCTCGTGCGGATCGGTGCAGATGCCGATTTCAACCATGTAGCGCGCAAAATGCGTGCGCGAAATCAGGTCCGGGTTGCCCACGTACTTCAAAGCCCCTTCGAAGGCGCCGGGGATGCCTACCCTGGCCAGGTCATCAGCCATGTCACGTGCACGGCGCTCGCGGCCGCCACGCGTGTCCGCCAGCCCCTGGCACATGGCGGGGTCATCGGGGTCAAAACCCAGCCCCACGATGTGCACCGTCTTGTTGGCAAACGTGACCGATATCTCTACGCCGGGCAAGTAGTCCATGCCCAGGGCCGACGCAGCAGCCCGGGCGCGGTGCTGCCCGCCAATCTCGTCGTGATCCGTCAGGGACCACAACTGGACCCCATTGCGGTGCGCACGCTCGGCTACCGCTTCTGGCGACAAGGTGCCATCGGACACGTTGGAGTGGCAGTGCAGATCGGCGTTCATCAAATGCATGGCCTCATGCTAACAATCTGACGGGACAAAGGCCGCGTGCGCCGCATTAACCCCACCGCGGGCTTGACCGTGCGGATGCACCCCAGGCTTGCAGGCAAGCAAGCGTCAGCTCGCGCACCAGTTGCTCGTTCACGGGCTGGCGATAGCGCACCTTGATGTGGCGCATGCCTTTGCCGGCGCCATCCAGTTCGGGAAACTCGCCCACCAGCATCACGCCATTGAAGATCTGCAGATGCGCGTGCGCCTTGTGCAGCACGATGGCCATCACGTTGTCACCGTCGTTCATGAAGCACAGATTGCCCCACTTCACCTCGGGCCGCAGTTGCGGCGCAGCGGCCTGGATGGCCCTTTGCATGGCTTGACCCGTCTCGCGCTGCTCTGGGCGAAGGCTGTCATAGAAGGCGTTGATCAACGCGGGGGATTGAAGCGGTCGGCGCATGGGGGTAGGACCAATGGTATGGGTACAACAACACTGACATCAATGCGCACTCTTCACCCCCTCCCTGAAGCGCTGAGCTTCTGTGTGAGTGCACAGCCTTGACGGTCACCTTCTGCTTTTGTACTTTTGTCGGGACGACCGTTCATGAACGCATCCGTCAGGGCAGAGTTGATGACCTTGGCGCGCCTGTTGGCGCTCAATGTCTCTGCCCATAATGTAACAGACCGTAATGAACTGCCGCATCCTCAAAAGGGGTGGGTACCAGCTTTATCGACCAAACCCGCTCAAGTCTTAGGCAAGGTCACGCCGCGCTGGCCTTGGTATTTGCCACCTCGGTCACGGTAACTGGTTTCACACACTTCATCGCTCTCGAAAAAGAGAACCTGAGCGCATCCCTCGCCTGCGTAGATCTTGGCTGGCAATGGTGTGGTGTTGCTGAACTCCAGGGTGACATAGCCTTCCCACTCGGGCTCGAACGGGGTCACGTTGACGATGATGCCGCAGCGCGCATAGGTGCTCTTGCCCAGGCAAATCGTGAGCACGCTGCGGGGTATGCGGAAGTACTCGACGGTGCGCGCCAGCGCGAAGCTGTTGGGCGGGATGATGCAGCAGTCACCCTTGATGTCCACAAAGCTTTTTTCGTCGAAATTCTTGGGGTCGACCACTGTGGAGTGGATGTTGGTGAAGATCTTGAATTCGTCGGCGCAGCGGATGTCGTAGCCGTAGCTGCTGGTGCCGTAGCTCACGATCCTCTGGCCGTCGGCCGAAGTGCGGACCTGGCCGGGTTCAAAAGGCTCGATCATGCCGTGCTCTTCGGCCATGCGGCGGATCCAGCGGTCTGACTTGATGCTCATGAATACTCCTGTTTGACAGGCGTGATTGTGCTTGATGGAACAGACGTCGCCGCGCCAGCGAAATTGGCCCGGATATTGCTGCAAAACGGCAAATTATTCCAACTATCGCTGACGGAACACGCACATGAACACGATGAATGAACATCGCCGCACCTTGTTGAAGCAAGGGCTGGCGATGGCAGCAGGTGTGAGCCTGGTCTCACCCGCACAAGCCCAGATCGACAGCTTGAACGAGGCCATCAACAAGGCTGGGCGCCAGCGCATGCTGTCACAGCGCATGGCCAAAGCCTGGCTGGCCATAGGCCTGGGCATCGAAGGCAAACGGGCTGAGAGGATCCTGTTTGATTCGATGTCCTGGTTTGACCGCCAGTTTGTCGAGCTCAAGGCTTACGCGCCAACCCCTGATATCAAAGCCACGTACATGGCGCTCGACCCGGTCTGGAGCGAGTACAAGGCGGCCCTGGTCGGCACCAAGGCCGATCGCGGTCTGGCGCCGGAACTGCTGGCGCTGGATGCCAAGGTGCTGAAGCTGGCACACCAAGGCACACAGCAACTCGAAAAGGTCTCAGGCAAGGCTGTAGGCAAGTTGGTGAACATCGCCGGGCGAGAGCGCATGCTGTCGCAGCGCACCGCCAAGTTCTATCTGAGCAAGCATTGGGGCGCGGTGGTTCCTGAGCAGGCCAAGGAGTTGGAAACCGCCCGCAAGGAGTTTGCCCAGGCCCTGCAAACACTCATGTCGGCACCGCAAGCCACGGCGGCCATCAAGCAGGAGCTCGAACTGGCCCAACAGCAGTGGGTCTTCTTCGACAACGCCTTGTCACGGCTGGGGGAGTCTGCCAACAGCCACAAGCACGCGGGCGAGGTCTTCGCCACCAGCGAAAACATCCTGCAGGTGATGGACCGCGTCACCGGCCTGTACAGCAAACTGAGCTGAACAGGCCCTCACGCTCGATGGCCATCGTTGCGAGCTGGCCTCACACGAGATAATGACCCGTTGACGTGAACGAGCCACCATGAGCATTGCTGCCTACATCAAGGTCATCGGACGAGGTAAAGACGGCGCCCGCCCGCTGGACACAGACCAGTCAAGGGACCTGTTCAGGCAGGTGCTGGATGGTCAGGTGACTGATCTCGAGGTCGGGGCGTTTTGCCTGGCCATGCGCATCAAGGGTGAGGCTGCGCCCGAGCTGGATGGCTTTGTGCAAGCCACGCTGGCACGTTGCATACCCATACAGGAAGCCGCGTGGGCCAGCCCGCGGGGCGTCGTGGTATTGCCTTCATACAACGGCGCGCGCAAGCTGCCCAACCTGACGGCGCTGCTGGCGCTGAAGCTGGCCGAGGCAGGCGTGGGGGTGCTGGTTCATGGGCCTTTGACAGACCCCACGCGGGTCACGACTGCCCAGGTGTTTGCGGCAGCAGAGCTGCCGTTGGTGAGCAGCGTTGGCGAGCTGACCGCGGCCTGGCAAGCGCGTCAACCGGCCTTCATGGACATTGAGGCCCTGTGCGCACCACTGGCCAGACTGCTCGCCGTGCGATGGACCATCGGCTTGCGCAACCCGGCTCACACCGTGGCCAAATTGCTGGACCCCTTTGCGGCGCTGGGCCCACAGGGCGTGCGCAGCATCCGGGTTGTCAATCACACCCACCCTGAGTACGCGCACGCCTTGACGGACTACCTCCAGCACACGAGCGCCAACGCCCTGTTGATGCGTGGCACGGAAGGTGAACCGGTGGCCGACGCGCGCCGCCAGCCGCGGCTCGAGGTCTTCCTCCATGGCCAACGTGACGCCAGCCTGAGCGTTGCACCAGTCGAAGGCGTGCTCGGCGCCCTGCCCGATCTGCCCACGGAACACGGCGCAGACATCACTGCGCGCTACATTGCGCAGGTGATGACGGGTACGCAGGCCATGCCACCAGCCATACAGACTCAGGTCGATTGCCTGACTCAGGCACTGCGGCTGGTATCCAGCACGACAGCAGGCTGAGCCTTGCCGACGTGCCCGGCGCGCGTCAGCACAACGATGCCGGCCAGCACCGCCGCGGTGCCCAGCATGAGGCGCCATGTCACCGGCTCGCCCAACACCGCCGCGGCCATCCAGATGGTGGACAAGGGGCCAACCATGCCCACTTGTGAAGCCACGGCGGCCCCAACCAGTTGCACACCGCGCATCACCAGCCACACTGGCAGCACAGTGCATACCGTCGCATTCAAGGCGGACAAGGCCCAGCCCTGCCAAGGCAAATGCGCCACATCACCAATGTGACCCTGTGAGCCCAGGTAGACCACCAGCCATTGGGCAACGCACATGGCACAGGCCGCGCAAGACGCCCACCCCACCAGCCGCAGTGAGCCAATCCGCTGCACCAACTGGCCACTGCCCATCAGGTAGACGGCATAGGACACGGCACTCAGCAGCACGCAGAGACTGCCCAGTGCAATCGCTTCAGTACCATCCATGCCATGCGCTGCGGATGACCCCGTGGCGGCGGCATCCCAGTCATGCAGCCAGACAATCAACACGCCTCCATATGACAACAGCACAGCGGCCACCTGTGCCAGGCGAATGCGCTGCTTCAAGAACAAGGCAGACAGCAGCAGCACGATCGTGGGATTGAGGTACAGGATCGCGCGCTCCAGGCTGGCACTGATATACCGCAGCCCGACAAAATCCAAGGTGCTGGCAAGGTAGTAGCCGCAGAACCCCAACCCGACGATCTGCCAGCCTTGCGATCGACTCAAGGGCTGCACAGACGTGTCGAACGCACGGCCGCGAGGCCGCCCCGCCCACCACGCCATCATCAGAAACATCGGAAAGGCCATGGCCATTCTCAAGCCCACAACCGCAAAGGGGTCTGCACCCAGCTTGTACATGAGCTTGGCCACAATCGCCTTGCCGGAAAAGGCCACCGCCCCCAGGACAGCGCACAAGAGGCCCTCCAGCCAGACGGCGTCCTGGCGCCGTGAATGATCAGTCATCCGCACACCATAGCCCAAGTCGCTACGGCTGATCCAACCTGACCACACCTCGCTTCAACCCTGACAGATTCAAGCACTCAAGCGGCGATACTCTCCGATCAGCCCGAAAAACACCCAGTCAAGACGTGAGCAAGGCCTACTCCATCGCTGCAGTACCCCCCCGCAAGAAGCCATGCCGGCCGAGGTTCGTGCGCACGGCCATGGCATTGGTGCTGTGCACGCAGGGTTGTGCATGGCGCCCGGCGCAAGCCTTTGAAGCCGAAGACCTGGCGCAGGTTGACCAAGGTCCGCCCGAGGTCAGCATCGCCACTGGCGCCAACATGTTGTTGCGGCGCGCCCCCGCCGTTGCCACCGTGATCACGGCACAAGACATCGCCGCCATGGGTGCCACCGACCTGGAAGAAGTGCTCGAAACCGTGCCTGGCCTGCACGTGGCACGCTCTCCACTGGTGTCCACGCCGCTGTATGTCATTCGGGGCATCAACCTGGGCTACAACCCCCAGGTGCTGATGCTGGTCAATGGCGTGGCACAGACCATTGCGTACACGGGCAACCGGGGTGATGCATCAGGCGGCATCCCCGTCGAGAACATCGCGCGCATCGAGGTGATACGCGGGCCCGGTTCGGCACTGTATGGCGCAGAAGCCTTTGCCGGGGTGATCAACATCATCACGCGCCGGGCTGAAGACCTGGACGGCACCCAGGTGGGCCTGCGCGCCGGCACCTACCAGAGCCGCGACGCCTGGATGACCCATGGCGGCAGTTGGGGCCCCGTCAGTGTGGCGGCCTTTTTACGCCGAGGCCACACAGATGGCGTCAACCGCACGGTAAGCGCCGACGCTCAGACAGGATGGGATCGCCTGCTGGGTGGCCAGCCCGTCTCACATGCACCGGGACCTGCCAACAACCAGCGCGAGTTCACCGATGGCAGCCTGGACCTCGGCATGGGCCATTGGCGCATGCGCCTGGGCTACCGTGACCGTGCCAAGGTGGGCTCGGGTACAGGCGTGACCGGGGCCCTGGACCCTACCGGGCAGACCCGCGCAGAATCCATCTCCGCCGATTTGACCTATGAGGATGCACAGATCGCGCAGGACCTGGGGCTGTCCGTCCAGACCAGTTGGATGCACTTCACCGAGCAGTCGGATCTGACGCTGTTCCCGGCCGGCTTTCAGGGCTTTTACAACGATCCTTTTCAAGACGGCATGATTGGCAACCCCTACAAATGGGAGCGCCATGCCCGGATCAACCTGGCCGTCACGTACACCGGCTGGCAGGCTCACCGTGTGCTGCTGGGCCTGGGCTTGAACCAGGAGTCCTTGTACAAGGTCCGCGAAACCAAGAACTTCAATCCGGACTTCAGCCGGATCAACCAGGGCGCCGCCAGCGACGTCATCGATGTAACCGACAGCGCGCCTTTCGTGCGCCCCCATGACCGCACCAAGCGCCACCTCTTCGTGCAGGACGAATGGCGTCTGGCCAAGGACTGGACTTTGACTGCCGGCTTGCGCCACGACCACTTCAGCGACTTTGGCCATACGAACAACCCCAGGCTGGCGCTGGTGTGGGACGCGGCCTACGACATCACGGCCAAGCTGCTCTATGGCACAGCCTTTCGGGCGCCGTCGTTCGCCGAGCTGTATGCCATCAACAACCCCGTTGTGACGGGCAATGCCACACTCAAGCCAGAGCGCATCAAGACCGTGGAGGCCGCGCTCTCATGGCAGGCGACACCGCCCTTGCAGTTGGCGCTCAATGTCTTTCACTACGAGATGCGCGACATCATCAGGCTGCGCAACTTCCGCTACGAGAACACCGGCGCGCAGACGGGCTCAGGTGTGGAGTTCGAAGCACACTGGGATGCCTCGCCCACGGTGACGCTGTCGGGCAACTACAGCTACCAGTTCGCCACAGATCAAGCCAGCGGGCAAGACGCGGGCAACGCGCCCCACCACGATGCGTACGCTCGTTTTGACTGGCGCTTTGCAACGGGTTGGTCGGCTCACGCGCAGTTGAACCAGATCGGTGAGCGCCCCCGGGTGGGCAACGACACGCGGCCCAGCCTGTCAGGCTATGGCACGGTGGACCTGAGCCTGCGCTTGAACCCCAAGTCATCGTCTTGGGGGCTGTCCGCATCCGTACGCAACCTGCTTGATGCGGATGTGCGTGAGCCCAGCCCCTTCGACCAGTCACCGCAACAGCCTTTCGTTACCATACCGGATGACTACACCCAGGCCGGCCGCACTGTCTACGTGCAAGCGACCTACAGGTTCTGATCGTGGCTCACCCAGGTCAAACCCAGGCATTGCCCAATCTCAGTCAGCAGGGCCGCTCGCATCACCGGTTTGACCAGGAAGGCGTTCGCGCCTGCAGCCAGCGCTTGCTCTCGGTCCTGGGCAGAGGCGTTGGCTGACAAGGCCAGAATGGGCAAGGACCTGGGCGCGTAGGTCTGCCGCAACAAACGCGTTGCCTGCTGGCCATCCATCATGGGCATGGCCTGGTCCATCAAGACCAGATCCGGTGCCTCGGCCCGGACCTGAGCCAGCGCCTGCTGTCCATTGCCAGCCTCCAGCGTCTGAAAGCCCAGGCCACTCAGCATGTCGACCAGCATCGTGCGATTGGCCGCCACATCGTCGACCACGAGTACCTTGCGGCGCGCGCCTTCATAGCCCTGGATGTCATCCGAGAGCGCACTGGTTGACGCTGGCGGCTGGGACACTTCCTGCACAGGCAGCGTCAGATCAAACCAGAACCGACTGCCCTGCTGCAAGACGCTGTCGACCAGCACCTCGCCACCCATCAACCGAACCAGTTGGCGGCAGATGGCCAGGCCCAGGCCCGTCCCGGCCGCGCGACTGCGGGCGTCGCCGGCTTGCTCGAAGGGCTCGAAAATGCGGGCCACTTCGTTCTGGGCAATGCCTGCCCCTGTGTCGCTGACTTCGAAGCGCAGTCGCACGCGGCCGAGTGCTGTCTCGGTGGCACCGGCGTCATCGGTCAGCAGGGCGACAGCGAGGCTCACTTGCCCTGCTTCGGTGAACTTGATCGCGTTGCTCAACAGGTTCAACAGCACCTGCCTCAATCGCTTCTCGTCGACCAGCACCGCAGCAGGCAAGCCCGCATCGCATCGCAGGTCAAAACCCAGGCGCTTTTCCTCCACCCTGATGCGAACGATGTCGACGATGCCGCGCAAAAAGGGCTGCAACTGCAGCGGCGACGGGTGCAGTTCTGTCTTGCCTGCCTCGATCTGGGACAGGTCCAGGATGTCCACGATCAGCATGAGCAGATGCTCGCCACTGCTGTGTATCGTCTCCACCCCGTGCAACTGCCGCTCCCCCAAAGACCGGTCCATTTTCAGCAACTGGGCATAGCCCAGGATCGCATTCAAGGGTGTGCGCAACTCGTGGCTCATGCGTGCCAGAAAAGCACTCTTGGCCTGGTTGGCCACCTCGGCCCTGTCCTTCGCGGTGTGCAACTCCTGCGTGCGTTTGCGTACAAGCTCTTCCAGCCTGTCCCGGTGCCCGGCCAGTTCATCTCCGCGCTCCTGCAACACGGCGATCATGCTGTTGAACACCTGGGCCATCACACGCAAATCCTGGGGGCCATCCACTTCAGCACGGACATTGGCCTCGCCACGCTCGGCGCGTGTCATGGCATCGGCCAGATCGGTCAGAGGACGGGTCAGGCGCTTGGCCAGCACACGAACCAGCAGCAAGAACACGCCGGCAAAGAAGAACGACGACAACAGGTTGACGAAGAAGATGTTGGCCATCGCGGCCGTCAGGGCAGCCTTGCTGTGCACGACACGCACATAGCCCAGAAACTCGGGCGATGACTCCACAACGTCAAAGGGCGTGGCTGCTGGCTTGGTCCAGACCGGCGCGATGAACTGCCAGGTCTCATCGGTCTCCGCCTCGACAAAGGCCTCCGATGGGCGCGCATCCTCCCAGTGCTGATCCGGTTGAATGGACGGGGCCTGCCCCCTGGAGGCCAATGGGCGACCATCGGCCTTGTGCAATCCGACGCCCAAGACCCCCGGCAGGGCCAGGGTGGCACGCATGGCTTCGGCAGCGTTGTCAGCCGAGGCTGACAGCAGCGCCAGGGTACTTTGCGAAGCCAGGCTGCTGGCCGCGCCAGCGCTTTGCTTCATCATGGTTTCCTTGACCTGCCGCCCGCCCAACCAGGAACTGGCCACCGAAGCCAGCAGCGCCATGCACAGCACACCCAGAGAGAACAGGATGCTGAGCTGCCGCTGGAAGGTCAGCCGCCTGAATCCACCATCCCGACCCGAGGGCCTGCCAAAGCGCAAGAGCATGCTTCTCATCTCATGGCTCCGGGTAGACCAGGCTGAAGCGCAAAGGCGAGGCCTCCAGGCTCAAACCCAGGTGATTGGCGGTGCGTGTATTGACAGCCAGCAAAACATCTCTGAGCGCCAGCACGCCTCGCGGCGTACCCGTGCTGGCCCCCAACTGGGCCAGTGCCACACCTGCCAGCACCCTGCCCAGCTCGGTGTTGTTCGGGTAGAGCGCGAACAACACCCCACGTTTGACATGTGTCACGCTGCTTGAGAAGACCGTCAGGCTCTGATTCCACGCCTGACGCAGCACCAAGGGCAGCACGGCAGAGTCCTCCACAGTGGTCGAGTCCTGCGGCAACCAGAGGGCATCGCGACGGGGGTCCGCACTGGCCAAGGCCTCCTGGTAAGCCCGCACCGCCGTACGGAGATCTTCAGCCTCGTAGGTCTGCAACTCCACGCCCGCGCCCTTGGCGGCGTCCCTGGCCAGCTTGATCAACCAGGCGTTTTGGCGGGGGTCGTAAACCACCATGACCTTTTTCACGGCCGGGTTCAGCGCGCGCAAGCGTGCGAACAACAAGGCCGGGTCCGGCGCCAGGCTGTAAACAGGAAAGGCCTGCGCTTCGCCTTCAGGCACGGACAGCACCCCGGCAGCCACCACGCTGACTTGCCGGTCCAGGCTTGCCGCCAGTTTCAAACCATTGCGCCCCAAAGCGATGACAGCCCGAATTTCACGCCGGCGCAACTCGTTCAGGACATCCTGCGGATTGCCAGCGACACCCAGCGCAAAGCTGACAACTCGGCCTTTGACCCGGTCTTCAACGCCCTCGATGATCGCTGCAAACACGCTGCGAAATGGCTCGCCAATGTCCGGATAAACAACGGCCAGGCTGCGGGCAGGGTCATCGGAAGCCATTGCATGCCGAGCAGACATCAGACCCGCGCCGGACACCAGCAGGGACTGCAGCAACGCCCTGCGCCCAAGGCTCTGAAACGCCAGGCACGGCTTTACCAACTGCTACCTCCTGAACGACGCATGGCCACCACTCTTTACTTTGGTTCACAGTGTAGAGGGGACGGCCTGACTGAGCAATCCGGCCTGGGCGCGAACACAACGCCTTGCCGTGCCACGATTTGCCATCACCAGGCTTGAGGGGTTTCAGCAAAGGACGGCCGGGCGCGCTTGGTTAGACTGCACGGGTCTGAATGAAAGCCAAACCACGCTCATCATGAATCGAATCCGCATTGTCTTTTTGACCTCATTGCTTGCACTGATCAGCACGGCAGTCATGGCCCAGGCTGCATCGGCGCCGTCGGCACCCGCACCGGCTGCGCCGGCATCCAGCGCGTCAGCCGCGGCGCCGGCCGACAAGCCCCCCGCAGACGAGGTCGTCGAGATCAACCCCAAAGACCCCCTCATGAAGGCCGCCTTCAAGAAGACCCAGGCCACGCTGGACACGTTCCTGAAAACGGCCAGTGACAAAAGCCAGAAGCTGGCCACCGCCGCGCTGCGTGTCAAGGTCAAACAAGGGCGCAAAGTGGACTACCTCTGGGTGACGGAGTTCTCCCACAAGGGCAAGCGCTTCAAAGGCTCTATCAACGACGCGCCGCGTCATGTGACAGGCATCGAAGCCGGCCAGGACTGGGTCTTCACGCGTGCAGACATCGTGGACTGGATGTACATCGACGCCAGCAACGTCATGCATGGCAACCACACCACCTGCGCCTTGCTGGCCAAGGCCCCGCCGGCCGATACCGTCCAGATGAAGAAAGAGTACGGCCTGGACTGCAGCAAGTAAAGGCCGCGACCGCCTGTACGCATCAGGCCTGATCGAAACGGGTCATCAACGCGCGCCACTGCTGCCTGGCTGCCTGGGCATGTGCGTGACGCACAGGCCCGTAGCCTTTGATGGTGTCAGCCAGTTCGGCCACCTGGCAGGCCAGTTCCAGCCGCGCGGCGTTCAATGCCGGCAGCATGTGGTCGATCATGTCCAGGTACTGCGCGAGCAGGGCACGGTCCTCACGGCGATCGCGGCTGTGGCCCATCGGGTCCAGCCAGGTGCCGCGCAGGATGCGGCCATGCGCCAGGCCACGCAGGGCCCATTGCCACAGAGGCCCAAAGGCGCGTTTGGCAGGCCGATCGCCACCGGCCCCAGCAGCGCCCAGCATGGGCGGGGCCAGGTGCATCACCATCCGCCAGTCACCTTCGAACTGCTGGGCGATCTGCGCCTTGAAGCTTGACGAGGTGAGCAGCCTGGCCACCTCGTATTCGTCCTTGTAGGCCATGAGCCTGAACAGTTGCTTCGCCACGGCCAGGCTCAGGCGGCCGCTGCCCAGCGGCGCTTCAGCCTCGCGCACACGCATCACGACCTGTCGATAGCGTTGGGCATAGGCCTCGCTCTGGTAGTCGCGCAGGTAGGCCATGCGCCGCTGCACCAGCGTGTCCAGATCCTCCTTGCCAGCCTTGGCAGGCCGCCCCAGCCATTGCACGGGCTGCGCCGGCACACTCAAGCGGGCCACCATGACCGGGTCAAAGGCCGCACGTCGCCCCCACTCGAAGGCCTGCAGATTGCGCGCCACTTGCACGCCATTGAGTTCAATCGCACGCGTGAGTGCACCCAGCGTCAAGGGCACCCAACCCATTTGCCAGGCGTAACCCAGCATCAAGGGGTTGGCGTAAATCGCGTCGCCCAGCAAGCGGTTGGACAGCGCCACCGCATCCAGTCGCTTGACGACACCGGCACCCGCCACCTCGCCAAGAACCTGGTCGCAGTGGCCCTCGGGGAACCGCCATTCGGGGTCCTGCATCAAGGCTGCGGTCGGCGTGTGGTGGGTGTTGAGGGCGATGTGTGTGCGGCCACGGTGCATGACACCCAGCGTCGTGGCGTGGGCCGCCACAATCGGGTCGCAGGCGATGATCAGGTCGGCCTCGGCCATGCCGACCTTGTTGGTGTGAATGGCTTCTTGCTCATCGGCAATCTGCACGTGGCTCCAGGTGGCACCGCCCTTCTGGGCCAGCCCGGCGGACTCCTGCGTCACCACGCCTTTGCCCTCCAGGTGGGCCGCCATACCCAGCAACTGGCCGATGGTGATCACGCCCGTGCCACCAATTCCGGCTACGACGATGCCATAGGCCGTGCGGGCGGACGGCAGATCAGGCTCAGGCATGGGCGGCAGTTTGCTCAGATCGGGCGCGCCTTCCTTGGGTTGGGGTGCTTTCAGTTGCCCGCCTTCGATGGTCACCAGGCTGGGGCAAAAGCCCTTCACGCACGAGAAGTCCTGGTTGCACGAACTCTGGTTGATGCGGCGCTTGCGGCCGAACTCGGTGTCCACCGGCTCCACGCTCAGGCAGTTGGACTGCACACCGCAGTCGCCGCAGCCTTCGCATACCAGCTCGTTGATCACCACACGCTTGGACAGCGTCGGCATGGTGCCGCGTTTGCGGCGGCGGCGCTTTTCGGTGGCACAGGTTTGCTCGTAGACGATGACCGTGCAGCCTTCAAGCTCTCGCAGCTCCTTTTGCACCTGATCCAAATGGTCACGGTGGAAGACCTGCACCCCGGGGGCCAGGTCGTCGATGTCCTCGTACTTGTCGGGGTCGTCGCTCACCACCACGATGCGGCGCGCACCCTCTGCATGCAGCTCGCGCGTCATGGCCGGCACGGACAGCGTGCCATCCACGGGCTGGCCACCTGTCATGGCCACGGCATCGTTGAACAGGATCTTGTAGGTGATGTTGACCTTGGCCGCAATCGCCTGCCTGACCGCCAGCAAGCCAGAATGGAAGTAGGTGCCGTCTCCCAGGTTGACGAACACGTGTTTCTCGTCGGTGAATGGCGCCTGGCCAACCCAGCTCACGCCCTCCCCGCCCATCTGCGTGAAGGTGCCGGTATTGCGGTCCATCCACATGGCCATGTAGTGGCACCCGATGCCGGCCATGGCACGCGAGCCATCCGGCACACGGGTCGAGGTGTTGTGCGGGCACCCGCTGCAAAACCAGGGCGCACGTTCGACGCTGCTCGCTTGCTGGGCCAGGGCGCGCTCTTTGGCATCGATCAGCCTCAGGCGCTCGGCAAAGCGTTCACGCAAGGCCGAATCGGCCCCCTGCAGCAAGCCCAGCTTCTCGATGCGCTGGGCCACGGCCCTGGCGATGATGGCGGGGTTGAGGTCGGCCTTGGCACGCAGCAACCAGCGCGAGGCCGGGTTGGCTGCGGACCACTCGCCGCCGCTGAAGTCGCCCTCTGCCTCACTGAACTTGCCCAGCACATTGGGCCGCACGTCTTCGCGCCAGTTGTACAGCTCTTCCTTGAGCTGGTATTCGATCATCTGGCGCTTTTCTTCCACCACCAGGACCTCTTGCAGGCCGGTGGCGAACTCGCGTGTGATGTTGGCCTCCAGCGGCCACACCACGGCCACCTTGTGCACGCGCAGGCCGATGTGGCGACAGTCCTCATCGCTCAGGCCGAGGTCATGCAGAGCCTGGCGCAGGTCGTTGTAGGCCTTGCCACTGGCGATCAGGCCCAGGCGGGCATGGTCGCTGTCCAGCACGGTCCTGTTCAGGCGGTTCGCACGCACATAGGCCAGCGCGGCGTACCACTTGTAGTCCATCAGCCGGGCTTCCTGCGCCAGCGGTGCATCAGGCCAGCGGATGTGCAAACCGCCTTCAGGCATCACAAAATCATCTGGCGTGATGATGCGCACGCGGTCGGGGTCAACCGACACGGTGCTGGATGATTCGACCACCTCTTGAATGGCCTTGAGGCTGGTCCACAGGCCAGAAAAGCGGCTCATGGCAAAGGCGTGCAAGCCCAGGTCCAGTATCTCCTGCACATTGCTCGGGAAGAACACCGGCAGGCCGCAGGCCTTGAAGATGTGGTCACTCTGGTGGGCCACCGATGAGCTCTTGGCCACGTGGTCGTCACCCGCCACGGCCACCACGCCACCGTGCTGCGAAGTACCAGCCATGTTGGCGTGTTTGAACACATCGGAGCAACGGTCCACACCCGGGCCTTTGCCGTACCACATGCCGAACACACCATCGAAGCGATGCGGGCCTGGGGTCAAGGGCAGTTGCTGCGTGCCCCATACCGCTGTGGCGCCCAGCTCTTCATTGACGCCAGGTTGAAAGACGATGTGGTGTTTTTCAAGGTGGGCCCTGCCTTGCCACAAAGCCTGGTCATAGCCACCCAGCGGCGAGCCTCGGTACCCGCTGATGAAGCCGGCTGTGTGCAAGCCAGCCAGGGTGTCTCGCGTGTGCTGCAGGATGGGCAAGCGCACCAGCGCCTGTATCCCGCTCATGAAGGCACGACCTCGGTCCAGCGTGTACTTGTCGTCCAGCGACAGGTTCGCCAGGGCCTTGAGCACATCGGCAGGCAGCGGAGCGTTCATCACGACCTCCTCGGGTCTGCTGCACAGCAGCATGCCGCGCAGCGATCACCCTAGATAGAAACCAGTTTAGGCCGACCGCAAAAGGGGTGATCTATCGGTTTCACGGGGTCAAAACGGCACAGTTGGCCATTTGCAAAGCTGACTGGCGTGCATTTCACACAGCACCGGGCTTCTCCTGACTCAAGCAACGGCCTTGCGCGCACACGGATAATGCGGCATTGGTTTCAAGAGCAGGATTGCCCATCATGTACACCGGTATCGTTCAGGGTCAGGGTCGCGTCGCGGCACTCACCCCCACTGTCAGCGGCTTGCATATTGCACTGCGTATGCCGCATGCCTTGCTGCGCGATCTTCAAATTGGTGCCAGCGTGTCGGTCGATGGCGTGTGCCTGAGCGTGGTCACCATAGACGGCGATCTGGTCGCGTTTGACGCCATCAACGCCACCCTGGACCGCACCAACCTGGGCGACCGCCGTGTGGGCGAGGTGGTCAATATCGAACGCTCGGCGCGCCAGGGAGACGAAAACGGCGGGCATGCCATGTACGGACATGTGTCCGACACTGCTCGCATCAGTTCCATCCAGTTGGAGGGGCCCAGAGCCCACGTCGAACTGCATGTGCGTGATCCCTGGTCGCGTTACCTCTTTCCGCGCGGCTTCCTGTCGATCAACGGCTGCAGCCTGACGCTGGCCGAGGCCGATGCTGACCGGGGCTATTGCCGCGTCAACCTGATCCCCGAAACCATCCGCGTCACCGGCCTGTTTCAGTACAAGGTGGGCGACAGGTTGAACATCGAGGTGGAATCCCAGACACAGGTGCTGGTTGACGTGATCGAGCGTGTGCTGGAGCGCAGCGCTGGCAAGTTCGCGGCACGGCAGGCTTGAAACCTGCCACCGCTTCGCTTCAGCTGCTGGCGTTCTGGTTGGCGAATTCCCAGTTGATCAGCTTGTCGATCACCGAGCGTACGTAATCGGCGCGCCGGTTTTGATAGTCCAGGTAGTAGGCGTGCTCCCACACATCGATGGTGAGCAAAGGCTTGAGGCCCGATGTCTGCGGCAGGTCTGCGCCCGTGGTCTTGACGATCTTGAGCTTGTCACCATCCTGAACCAACCAGGCCCAGCCGCTGCCGAACTGTGACGTGGCGGCTGCGGCCATGTCCAGCCTCAGCTTGTCGACACTACCAAAACTGGCCTCGATCTTCTCCTTCAAGGCCTGAGGAGGCTCGCCCCCGCCCTTGGCCCTCAGGCTCTTCCAGTAGAAGGTGTGGTTCCAGATCTGCGCGGCATTGTTGAAGATCACCGCCTTGTCTGCCTTGCCGGCTGTGGCGGAAATCACCTTGTCGAGCGGCACATCGGCCAGATCGGTATCGAACACCAGGCGGTTGAGGTTGTCCACATAACCCTTGTGGTGCTTGCCGTAGTGAAAGCCGATGGTGTTGGCCGAGATGACCGGGTCCAGCGCATTTTCCGCATAGGGCAGCGCGGGCAGCAGGTGTGGTGTCGCCGCCTGTGCCCCCGTGGGCAGCACGCCCATGGCCAACAGGGCGGAGGCGCCGGTTGAGAACTTCAGAAAATGCCGACGATCAAACGGATTGACGTTGGAAGACAGGTTCATTGCAAGCTCCTTGTGTGTGATGTCGTCCGTCACGCTAAAGCATGACGGCGCCAGACACCATCCCACGAATCAATTTGGCGCGCCAGCGGTTTTGGGCTTTTCAGGCCAGTCGATTTCAGCGCTGTTGGTGCACTCCGGGTCTGCCGCATTCATGTCGCAACGGATGCGCTTGAGGATCTTCAGGGCACGCTTGTCATAGAACCCGGCTTCGGCAATTTCGACACGGGCGTCGCGCAACATCTGGATGTAGCGGGTCAGGTCCGAAGAAGGGATGTCCATCCACACTTTGGTTGGCAGTTCTGCCTCCGATTTGCGGATCATGGCCATGGTCGGGTCAAACTGGGTCAGCCAGTATTGACGGGCCTTCAGGCCTGCATCGGGCGGGAATTTGGTCCGGTTGATGATGATCTGGTAGGTCAGAAAGGTGACCGGCATGCGCGAGATGGCGCCTTTGGTACCGATACCCTTGTGCAACTCCAGGGGCTTGTAGGCCAGCGCTGGCGCAAAAATGACGTCCACCAGGCCATTGTTGAACTTGCTGGCGAAGTTGGTGATGTCAGCCGGCACAGGTTGCGCACCCAACCGCGTGATGACCATGGACTGCACCTTGTCGATGTCCAGGGCCGCGATGCGCTTGCCGGCCGCCGCTTCCACGCTGTTGATCTTGCGGTCATTGACGATGGGATAGGCCGCGCCCATGGGCACGATGCCCGCGACCTCGTAATTGCCCTGCACCATCAGCTTGGACGCCGCTGGCGAGGCGAAAACCTGAATGGCGCGGCGCAACACCTCGTAGCTTCCGTCCATGTCCAGCTTGCCGTTGCGGGCAAAAGTGGTGGCACCCAAGGCATCGACCGTGGCAGACACCATGTTGTAGGGCTTGCTGCGGAACGAGGTGACGGCCATGGCATCGCACTGCCCGCTGCGGAAGTCTTCTGCGGCCACCCGCTCGTCGGTGTAGGCCTTCAGGGTGATGT
>Ga0209066_10002219_pt1 | contig 24069 bp, 28 predicted proteins | sample All_14_2_FD_187198 | JGI IMG/M metagenome (GOLD analysis project Ga0209066, IMG submission 187198) | Freshwater microbial communities in response to fracking from Pennsylvania, USA - Allegheny Zone_MetaG_DW_15 (SPAdes) (version 2) ... | reverse complement strand
AAACGACGGAGCACATGAAGCTGATTGAATCGTCACCCAAACGTGTGATCGCCTATTTCGGGGACCCCAAGGTAAGCTATGCCGCAAATCACAAATGATACTTGCCGGAGCAATAGGTATAGCCCCGTCGTAACGGCTTGCGTAGAGGGCTTGGATTCGAAGATAGAGCCCTTCTGCGTGGTCGTTGTAGAGTTCCTCAACTTCAGCTTTGATTAGGTCTAAGTTCCTTGATGTTTTTTGGTTCTTCTTTAGCCTGATGTTCATCGTTTATATTCTCCTTTTTCAAGCAACGGATTTATTTCCTTTTGCTTTATGTAAATAGTCACCATTATCAAAAAAAAATTAATGTCTAATCCTCAAATCTTAAAAAACCCCAATAAAAACGCATAAAAATTATTTTACGATTGTTGTTTGTAGCCTTTTTTTGTGCAAAGAAAACCCGCCATAAATTGGCGGGATTCTTGTTTTAGGTGTGATTTACATGTCGTCTAAATCTAATTTGTCGACTGCATTATTTTCTTCGAGATAGGTTTTGCTTGCTATGTCTACAGCCTCCCTTTGATTGAGATATAGTCGATAGTCTCCGAGTGGTGTGTACCTGCCTATCAAATCCGCTTCGATCTTCCCATGCGTATAAATTCCATGACTCAGTTTGACACTGACATATCTATCCGGAGTAAACCATGCTACACCTGTGGGTTGCTGAGGATGTGCCAGAATAGCCCGGATTAACTTCACCTTTGCTTTTAGGGCAAGGGCTTGAAATGTAGTTAGTTCGTACCTGAGACTAGAAAGGAAAAAATGCGGTTGGTGTAGTGTGCCTCCGTAGATAGTGGCATTCCAATAGCCGTTGTCTTTGATTTCAGGAAGCAAAACACAATTTTCTGTGTTGCCGATATAACCAATCCCATCCTTTACCAAGACGTAAATTTTTGCCTGTTGGTTCATTCTTCATCCTCCTTATTTGTTGTTAGTTATTGCTGATTTTGTCAGCGTTCATCCTGTCGATATGGAAACGGGGCTTTAAAACGGTTCCGACCGCTTCTTGCATGTAGTACTGCATCAAATCTACAGCTTCTTCAATTCGTTCCGTAACGTCGTCTGCTGTGTAATCCTTAGTGCCAAAAATGATTATGGAGTCGTGCACAGGCAGAAACACAATTTTCTTGTCGTGTAGTTCTCTCCATACCTTTCTTGCCCAATCTGATTCGGTCCTTTGTGCCATAATCGACACATTTTTATAGGGCTGATAGTTGGCTCCGATTTCTTCCTTGTAGTAATCGATTGGTTTTGCCTTAGTCTGATTTAGCCATGCCACAAACTGAGGATAAAACTTTTCCATCTGCTGAGAAGCAGGACTACCGACTTCTCCGAAAATAGATTGAAACACTCTTTCCTTTGTTACCTTCCTGTCTGTGATTCCAACCCTTTCCCCATAGCGTGTATACAGGTCGTTTTCTAGGTCTTGGATTAACTCCTCATCCCTGACACCTGCCTTGATAGCAGCACACGTCATAAAGAAGGGCTGAGAGGTTCGTAAGTCGATTTCAGCAACAGGGAAATAGACTTTACCTTTACGGACGATCCTAGCGTATTGACGTGCTTCCGAAGGCACATATGTTAGGGCGTGGTGTAGGCGTTTCCCGTAGGGGTCTACGCTTGTGTTTAGCCACTTGTCCTGATTCTTGATGGTGTTGATTTCGTCGATCTTGTCACAGCTCATGGCATACCCGGCTTGCCAGTCTGTATCTATATCCTTACCTTTCGCTTTTGCATCTGCTTCAGCCTCATTCTGATAAAGGGAGATAAAATCCTTTGAGTCGATGTCAAAACTTAGTTTGTCGTGATACTGAGTTATGATAGCTCTATCAATTGAAGTAAAAGGTTTTGCATGTAGCGCCATCCATTTTCCAAGACTATCCACGAAATGGCGGTTCGTGATAGCTACAGCACGAGTCGTCTTACTCTGTAACCATTCAGGGTCTATAGCATATATCGTTGCTCTACTGTCTTCAGGACACTCTTGGTTATACCATCCAGGCTTAGTAATTTTGAGGAGTCCTGATTCTTCAATTTTGCGTTTCAGACTCTTTTTAACGACGACTTTGTTCTTCCTGATTTTCGGTAGGTCTGAATTAAGGGCTTCTGTTTTATCACAGGCAAAACTACCGAGATTTTTTTGCCATTCCTCTGCACTAATGACGATTTCGTTCCATGCGAGTTTTACGCCTTTATAGGTGCGGATTCTGCGATATGCAAGGGTTTTGCATTTGCTGTGAAGGATACGGAGAAAGCACCATAGCTTTTGCTTTTCTTTGTGCTCTAGAGTAGATTCTAACTGTAGAACCTTCGACGATGTATAGACATCGAAATTCGTGTATTTTTCCAAGCTGATATACTTGCTGATACTGTCGTCAAACTCTGATGACGATGTGACTTTATTACTCATTTTATGTTACCTCTTCTGTTGTCGTTACCCTTAAAGTTAGATTCGGGGAAGGGTGGGTAACTTTACCTTTTCGGCCGGCTCATGACTTCCGACCTATCCCCGCATCATCTGTACGCTAATAGCAGGGATATAAAAAGAAATTCAGCGTTTTAGGCTGATTTCAGAAAAAAAGTGAAAAATATTTCCAAGAATCTTATTTTTACAGTGAATTTGACCAAAGGATCTGATTTACGACCCTCAAAGGTCGTGTGTCGGAGTACCTCCACGACGAAGGAATACCTTCGATTTCCCTAAACTGACTTTTTCAAAGATATGATAGAATCTGATAGAAATAAAACAGGCTTATTAGTCATAACTAACGTATTTACAACAACTTATAGAATAACTTTAGTGTTTCTAAACATATTATGTTAGGTAAGTACGCCCGAATCCTCCCATACTAACATAAGATATTATGTCTTTTTAGGAGAATAATTATACATAAGTGCTTTATTTCTAACTACTTATGTCTATTAATTGTCTTTTACGTCTTTCAGATTCTATTGATTTAATCAAGTCAGTTTGACCCTTTGCTCGGTATTCCGAGTCGTGGAGTGTATGCACGACACCAGCCCTATGATGGGCTGAGATAAGATTCTTGCCCGAATGTCTGTTTCAGGAGTATCCTGCTGGCATCCTGAAAATTGGTTTCGGGGAAAAGGAATGTGGAAGTTCATATGCCAATCTTTGTTAATGTTGAAATGATAGCTACAAGAAGAACTCATATTCTTGGCCCAAATCCTGGCCTTGGACCTCAATTCTACGAATGTGTTGTTCTTCATGTTTCGCGCGAATGCTCTGGTCCTGATTGGGTGTCTTTAAAAGAAGCAAAAGAAGACTGTTTAAAGAAATTGGAAGTTGTTTTGTACGGTTTGAAATATCGTGATGATTCAGTATCTGAAATTCAAGATATGGAGGGCATTATTAAACGGCTTAAAGAAGTTACTGAGGAAAGGTTAGAAATGACTCTCGTTAATGGGTGTGGTGGTATTATGGTCTAAACTTATAACTCCAATCCTGCATTTCGGGGAGCTTCCAGAACTTCTGGTTGCTACCTTTTTCTTTTAGTGTCTTGCCTTCCCATTTTCCCGTTTTGCAGTAGTCCAAAAGCTTAACAATTTCGGGGCTAATCTCGTGTAGTTCTCTACCTGTGTATAAGCACGTCCTATAGCCCCTCTGTTGCGCCTCTGATAGATAGACGGGTAAAGACCTATCCCAATCTCCACCCATCCATACAACGCATGTAGCGAGCCCTTTGTAACGGTCTAGAATCCGGGTGTATTCCTGTAGGCTCAGGTCGGTCCACTGCTTCAAGCTTTTGTAACTACAATCGGGACAGTTTAGCCTACAACCTTTGACCATAAAACCTAAACTAATTTCCCCAGGGACTTCCTGAAGAACGATAGAAGGGTAAGGCTTAAAGACTTGCATAGTAGGAGATGCTTGAAAAAGAAGCGTAGAGGCCCCTTCCTTGCGTCCGGGGCTTCTGAGGCTTATAGGTGATATAGTTTAAACCAAACGGCCTGTAGCGAGGGCTAAGGCCTTCTGCCGTAGGGCATCGGTTAGGACCGGCTTGTTGATTTGTAGACGTTTGACAACAACGACCTTTTTGACTTCCTGTACAGGTTCAACGATTGATTTTGTTTCGATCCTCTTGATTCGTTTTTCGTTGGCTGTAGGATCTGCAACAGGCACAACTACGCAACGGCAATGGATATGTCCCCAACCACTATCTTTCAAACTCTGGAAAGATGGGAAGTTCTCCGATTTACCTGATACGCTGAAAAACTGATCTAGAGCCGGGGCGCAAACTTCGCACGTTTTTTCGTCGTCCATACCTTTGACCTGTACGAGGTCTCCTGACTCTGCAACGAGGGCAGCTGTAATATCCTGCTGAGCCCCAAAACTGGCTTGAACAGCAACAACACCATTACTCTGAGACATATCGAAAACCGGTAGGGGTTCCTCTGCCTGTACGGCTCGCAAGAAATCATTTTTGTAGGTCTCGATTGTCTGTGCCTGTAACGGTTTGTTTGGGTCGGGCTGAAGTGTAGCCATGTAATCCCTTACAAAATCGTTTCTCCACTGATCGACTTTTTCGATTTCCTTGATAGGGGTTACTCCGTCATACCCGGTTCTGTAGCCTGCAAAAATTTGGTCTGCCAATTTTTCTACCTGTTGACGTGTAGCCTGATCCGCTTTCTGTGAGGCATCGTCGAGAATCTGGGTTAGCTGTGCCGATACTTCGGCCATATCGGCGTTTTCTGTGTCGATACCAATAATTTTAGGTCCGACTTCTTCCCAAATTCCGTTTAGTTCTGTGTTTAGTCCATCTTCTTGACCCTTCAAAAGCTTGACTAATGCGGTCCAACTCAAATCAGCGAAATTCGGGGCCTGTGGGGCTTTGGTTTCAATCGCCACCTCTTGCCCTTGTGCTGATGCCGCTTTTGTTTCGAGCTGCTCTAGGGCCTCCCTGGTCTCATTTAAAGCCTGTTCCTTTTCAATGAGCTTAGACTGTAAATCGATAAGAGTTTTGGTCTCTACCTTGTCCAAACCAAACAACTTTTCTGTCTGTGAATCGGAAGGCTGAAAGCTCTTTGAGGCCATAGCGTAGATTAGGGCATCCCTGTTGCATCCAATCGGCACAATCGAGGTTTCTATCCACTCCCATTTGGTAATAATTCGTTCCGTTGCCTCTGTGATTAGCTTTTCCAATCCTGCTTTCTTGACGAAATCATCAAAAGCCCGATTACCACGTTTAACTTCTTCCAATGGGATAAAGCCAATTGAGATACCCTGCAAAATCTTTTCCCTCACTAGTCCGTAAACATCCCTTGCAAAAGCGTAGCTATCTGAGAGTTTGATTTTACCCTTCACGCCTTCTTTTGTGACTTGGAAATCGTCACAACGACCAATAGGGAGGGCTGAGAGGTCGTGATTAAAAATAACGGTTCCGGTGTAATAGTCTGACACACATCCGAGAGGGTAAATTATGTCCCCATCCCTATCTGTAGAAGGAGCACTAAAAACCGCTTCAATAACCAAATTTTCTTTCGCCTCGATGCTAGAGGTTTCGGAGGCTTTTCTTTCCAATTCTGCCCCTTCTGGAATGAATTCGGCAACGTCCTTGTAAAAGGTTTTGACCTGTTCAAATTTAAGTTTCTTGCTCATGGATTTTTACTCTCCTTAGATTGATTGGTTAGGATTAGGATTGATGCCTGCGGCCTGGCTTTGCAAAGCTGTTGAGGCATTAGCGGCAATCGGTTTGTCGTATTCTTCCCCGTCTCTAACGGGCTCCCCGAGTTTTGAAAGGCAGTCGTTGGTGCTGTAGATGCCTGCCTGCTTGTAACCGACCAAAATATCCTTCGTCTCGGCCGGGTCACTTCCCTCAACCTCAATCACATCCCACCAATACAACAAATCGGTGTCGTAGTACTTTTTGACCACTTCTTTGTTGAGTGTTGTGATTACGTTGATTGCCTTGGGCAGAACTCCGAACCGACGTAAGTTCTTCGTCGCCTCGACCATGATAGACTTGTTCGCATCGCCACCTTTAAAAATAGAATCTGAGACATGCCAAGCCTGTAGGATCTTAGATTCCATAAGAGGCGCCATTGTTTCAACGCCTGAGTCTTTGAGGTTTTGGGCGATTTGTTTAATTTCTATATCGTCGTACCCGAAATAGTTTTCGTTGCGATTGCTGCCCCCAAATTTGGAAATCCAATTCTGTTTGAAGTTCTCCAAAACCGTTAGGTCTGGCAACCCTGTTTCGGGATTGAGTTTAGGATGATACCCTTTAAGCAGAATCATGTTAGAGGGTACGCATTTCTTGCCGTAGAGGCTTGCAGCGTACTGTTCCAAATTGTGTGACAACATCGCAGGCAATTGGACACTTTCTATCGTGCCTTTCCCGATTATTGTTGATCCGTTTTCCATCTGCTTAAAATGCACCAGTTCAGATGGTGAAAATTTACGCTGATCCATTGGAAAATCACCGATAGGGTTATATTTGTACTCTGTGATTCTGCCTTGCCTATCAACTGTGACCTGCACGTACTCTCCCATCAATGGCTCTAGGCCTATTAGCTGACCAGAACCGTCCAGGTGTTTGACCACATAGGCGTTGCCGATTATGCCCAACTGTTGCATGAGGTAAGAGAAAAATTGAAACTCGTTCCATCCTTCCCAAGGGCTTTCAATCAATGATAAGAACGGGTGTTCGTACAACTCCGTAAACGTCTTGGCTCCGTTCCTCATATTGACATGGGCTGATTTTGATAGGGCAGTGGAAAGGGCCTTGTTACAGATTCCGTGAGGAGTAAGCATTTTGCCAGCCCTTCCACTATCGACAACGGCATATAGTTTACGTGACCAGGATGCAAACTCGTCAGCGACCAACGTGTTGACTGTGTGTGCTGTGCCTCTGTCCATCTGCATCAGTTTGAGATGGTCTTTTGTCGTGTTGATAAATTCGGGCGCACTGGCCGCGATTGAAGACAAGGAGTACCCCTGTGTTGATGGCATTGCCTTTTGGGTAAATCCCCGTTTAAACCATGATTTATAGTTGAAATCCATACCTGTACCTCTCTCGTTATATTTGCTTAGCACACATACCAGAAGTGCTGTTTCTGTTGTCCATTGTTTGAAATATCTGCCAGATGCCAAACGGCATATCGGCAAGCGTCTAGCACGTCACAAGGCGTTGCCCTTGTCTTTACCCATCTGCCCGTTTCCTCGCTCCGATACTGTTCTTCTATCTCTTGAATCAAAATTTCGCAGCTTGGATCAATGACCAAATCCTGAGTTGAAAAGAGCGAGTTGCACACATCAACAGAGGCTTCAAGATTCTTCACGCTTGGTATGCACTTCCACTGTGCATTTAGCATCTCGTTTCCGGCTACCTGGTTAGCGGAGTCGTAAACAACAGTGGAAGTGGTGATGCCTCTGTACTGCTCCATCCATTGCAACATTTCTCGGTGTGTAATCGCCTTTTTTGAGTGCTCCAAAAACGCATAGATTTTGTTGTCGTACCCTTTACCACAAACGGTAAATCCCGCAAACCCTGATCCACCACCCAAGTCTTGCCCAATCACGATTTCTGCCATGTGCTCCGGTGTCATCAAGTGCTTACAGGGTGCAACGTTCTTTGCCCTGTCGAACTGGGTAAATACTCCATTACCTGTCTCTAACCACTCCCCGAGTAGATACCGCTTTTTGTCTGCCTCTGAATATCCAGAAAGCCCCTGCTCATAATCAGGTGGTAAATTTGTAGAGTTTGCCGATGTTGGCAAACACACCATTTTGAAGTTGGGATTACGGTCCAAAACAAACTTACGATACAGGTAATGCCCCCTGTGTTCTGGGTTGCACGCCGCTATAAATCGGCAACCAAGCGGGTGGGTTAGGCTTGCCCTTGCACACAACTCTTTAAATGCTGTTTCCGTTATTCTTGTGCATTCCTCTACCACAACTAAACTGACAGTCATTGAACGGGCTTTTGTCTCGTCGGCACAACCTGACAACAGAAGGATTGACCCGTTATGCAGGATGATAAAGCCGTTTACATAATCTCTCGTTTTGATTGCCTGCGGGGGTAACAAGGGAGGGGCAAAAGTGCCGTCTGGAAGTGTCGACCCATACAACAGGACCATTAGCGTACTACGCTTAAGGTCCGAGAAGTTGCGGGTTGTCAAAAGAACACGTGAATTAGGATAGCTCAGATATTGGCAAATAATTGCAGCAAGGACTGTTGATTTACCACTTCGGAAACCGCCGCTTGCCAACGCAAATTTATGGTTTCGGAATGCCGTATAAAATTCCGACTGCGCCCAGTTCAAAACAAGTCTGTTATGTGGCTTGATCTTGCTTTTGTTAGCTTCAAGCTCAGCATCCAAAATTTCATCTTCTGGTGTGTAATCTGTTTCTTTCTTAGCCATGATTGAGCGTTGGAATGTCTATTACCTTTTTGGGTCTATCATCGGTCAACACAACTTCGAGGGTGTATTTTGTGTATATCTCACCTGCGCCGTTGATCCTTAGCCATGCCTCTGCGGCGTCTTTCTGAGACTTGTCGCCTTGCCCTCTCGCTACAGACTCAATAATTTGCATTGCCTCTTCCTGAGTCATAGCCTCTTGCGTACCTGTTGCGCCTGTCTGATGTTCTGTCTTTGCTGCTTTCCGTGCCATATTTACGCTACTCCCTTGCTTGCTAAATATTTCCTACTCTCCGTAAACAAGATAAACGGATTAGCCCATACCCTTTGAAACCGCCTCCATTCCTTGTCTGTCTGCCCTTCCCGGTCTCGCCACAACATCGCCATTGGATAGAACCCTGCATCAAGCGTCTGGTGCATCCTGTGCTCTGCTGCTTCCATCGTATCCTTGGGCCAACCGCACAGCACATAACACCGTCTTGTGTGCGAAGTACGTTTGAAGCCTGCCGCATCCAACAACAAACCTGCCTGTTGCAAAGGCTCTAAATCGTCTTCTGTGTCATAAGCAAAGAACATCGATTCGGGATTGATCCGCTTCAACTCTTCTGCCTGCCACTGCTTCAATCTCTTTGCTTCCAAACCTCCTACAAATTCAGGTCTACTTTTCTGACGTTCCAACATCCCAAACACTGCCCGTATATGGTCGTCACGACAGGCAAGTAGGTTGTCGTCTAAAACCTTCCAACCGTCTGCAATCGGCAATTCTCGTACAACGTCCCCTTCTCTGCGCCACACACTGCAAAACCAACACTTGTTTGGGCATCCCCTGCTTGTGATCGTGTAGCCGTGTTTGACATACATACCCGCAACAAAATCACCGCTTCTTTGTCCTGTCGCTGGTCCTCCAATTATCACCGGGGCAACACTAGCCCAAGCCCGAGCCAATTCTTCTGCCCTTGGTAAATCCCAAGTCCAAGAAACTGATACATGCACTGCGTCTGCCTGATCCGTTGTTGTGGGCAAGCGATCTACAACCGCTAATGCATCATCGGGCGTTGCACTCGTTCGCCTTGGGAACACTCTAATAATCCTTTCTGGGTTCATATTTAATGGTCTCCTTTTAACCCTAAAAATGAGCCCCGTAGAGGAGTTGAACCTCTAATATCTCGATTACGGGTCGAGAGCCTTAAACCATTCGGCTAACGGGGCCTGTGAAAAAAAAGAAGTGTGTACTGCGAACAAAAAAGGAGGAAACACCGCAATACACACCCACTAGATATAGTCGGGCAAAACGGTGCCTCGACCACCAAAAACATAAAAATCTCTAGTATATAACTATATATTAGAACAGTTTCAAAAAAGATATTTATTTTGATTTTAGGTACATCTGTATAACGACTAAAACTTAGGAGGATTAGATATGACAATCAGAGAGCAAGGGGAGTTGGTAAAACAGTATGACGGGGCTATCCTAAAAATCGCAAAAAAGGTGGCTGGGCAGAGAGAGGATCTAGTAGACGATTTATTACAGATAGGCAGACTCACTCTGTTGGATCTGTACCCCAAAAATCAACGTTGGGCGTTTCTGTCGAGAGTAATAAAAAACAAAATTTTGGATGAAAAAACCAGAATTAGTGGGGTGACTGGGTGTAGCCCTAGGAGTGTAGGTAGAGGAGTGCGTATCATATCAGAGGAGATACCAGAGACACTACAGAGTATAGATAGAGATACGTCTGATCTGCCTGAGATAACATCTATCCTAGAGCTGATAGAGCACGATATACAGACACTACCTATCCGAGAGAGGAGATTAGCCCAGGCCTGGTTACGACACCTGGAGGGATATAGATGTAGGATATCCTCTGAGGCCGGTAGGATAGAGGCACAGGAGATAGTAGCGCGACTAGTGGCACGATACAGAGATAGATATGAGAGATTAACAAGCTAAATTTGAGGTGAAAAATGAATGGAAAACTAACAATAGAAGAGAAGATAAAAATCTTAGAAGACAACACCAAATTTTTCCATTGGATTGTCCGTAGATATTGCACATACATCAAAAACAACGAGGATTTAGAGGACTTGGAAAGTTTGGCAAAACAAGCGTTTTGGGAAGCTCTCTCGACATACGACATACTCAAGGGCAAGCCCCTAAACTACTGCGGTAATGCATCGATTTGGGCTGTATGCAGAGAGGCCCCGCGCCTGCATCGCTGGAATAACTTTTCGGGAGGTGACTATGTAGAGACCGTTTGGTATGTAGAGCCTCGTATAGCTGAGCGTATAGAATACTACCGTTGGCTAGTAGCACAAATCAAGCAAGCTGTTTCTACAGATATAAAAGCACCTGTGACAAGGGCAGATGCATTAGCTTGGCTAAACAACGTAGACCATCCTTTTAAGCACAGGCAATGGAAATCTGTTGTTATTAATGAGATTCGGAAGGTCTGCAAAAACAGGGGAATCTGCTATGTATCAGATAGGAGTTGGTAAGGCTAGTCCTTGGTTCTTGTAGTAATCAATAGATCCCAAGATAGGTCTGCTATATCGTCACTAATCGAGACAACCCGACTAATTGAAGCCTCTACCATTTCCGGGGCAGGGGTTTTTGATTTATGACCATCGATACAGAGAGGGAAAACAACAAGGGGTAAGCCGATTGCGATAACCTGTAATGTCGTGGTCATGTTATTTCTTCCCCTTGTCTTTTATGTCTTGTTTTATCTCTGCCAATGTTTCCTTCGTAAAGGCAAGATTGCTTTCAATGCGTGGTAATGCCTCTAGAAATTTATCGCTTTTACACTGTAGGCTATCCACCTGTTTTTGCAGCCCCTCTACTCGTTCGCACAAGCTGTAGAGCTTGATTCCACCTCCACAAAAAGAAGTGATTACCGAGATTAAAAGAACCATCGGCATCTTACCCTTAAACTCAAAAAATCCTTTATCTTGCGTACCCATTTTATCACCTATCTATATTAGAAATTCTATGTTGTGCTGCCGTCGCTGAAATTGTAATCGTGCACAAGGCATTGATCACCAATGCTAAAACTTTTGCCGACCATGTTGTCTTCTTCTGTCACCTCAGACCAAGGCACTAGCGTAGATATATCGGCCCAACTCCATACCCAACGAGTAGGACTGAAGAGAGTCCAGGCATAAGCTGTTGTATCTGTCTTGGTAGCTACATAGCTAACCATTTTACCAATATCTGAGGAGGAAAATCCTGTCAAACTTGGAAACACGTAGTTGCTGCTGTTGTTTACCAACGCAATGATTTTTGAAGCACAAGAAGCGGTTCCGGTAGGGGGAGTGTACGGGCCTGTATACAAAATATTATTGACGTTTGCGTTGATCTGATCGACGTTGCCACCGATGTAGCTCATATTTCTGCCCTTGTTAATATAGATTCCGGGTCTGCCTAGAGGTGTCTTTATTGTCTCGTCTGGACTGCCTACACCTTCCCAACTTGGTAGACTATCCCAAACTGTGGGCTCTGATCTGTCATACTGTTCAAAGTATGCCTGATCTGCTGAACAAGATTTAACGATACGTGTTAGACCTGAAAGTGCATTCTGTAAATCGAGCCATAGCCAAGGTCCGTACTCGTCCCCGTTCTGTATGCGCCCATAGGAGAATGAGGTATCCCCGTATGACCTCCAATTCAAGCTGTTGGTAGAACCGTTGGGAATACGTCTCCAATAGCCTGTTTGGGATAAGCCAATGCCTGTCATTCCTGCTGCTGTTGTGCTGTAGTTTACAGGTAGGGAAGTTTGCCCTGTAAGAGTCAGATTTTTATTGGAAAAGTAAGTAACCATTCCCTCAATTCCAGCCTGTAAAACAGAGAAGAAATCAAAGCAGTCTGAGCCTGCCGCTAAACCGTCGTATGTACTGAGACCACAAACAAGCCTGCGCTTGTTGTAGGCAACAACAATCTCCCTGGCCAACGCTAGAGACTGCTGAGAAGCAAAGGAGTTTACATAGGTAAAGGGCATATCTGTTATGCTCCTTCCCTAAATAAGGCGTCCCCTGCGTGTACCAATCCATCTGTACCAATGCTAAGCGTCTTGTAATAGTCGGCACGGCCCCATGATTCTACGTCCTCGTTATAGGTCTCTGTAGAGGTGTCACTCTTTACCAAGACTGTCATACGAACGACTCCGTTTTGAGTGACGACATTAACCTCTTTTTCTTCCCATCCATCTGGGATACCCCCGGTAGGAGGTTGCTGAGGGACATAGCTGATCCTGACTCTAGGCCAATGCGTTTTATCGACCTTGATATCGCCTGCTCCGTCTAGATCCAAAGCGAAATCCACGAGTTCGTTGAAGGCTTCGACAAAGCCAGCCTGAGCCCCGATTGATTTACCTCCTTTGAGGTACACTAAACTATCTTTCACGATTAGGCCCCCCAAGTAACGGTTTTACGATTGACATCTACCGACACTTCCCACATACGACCTGCTACAGGATAACCCCTGATTTTGGCGACACACTGCACGGAGGGGACGTATCCAATAGCCCCACCTGTGATTACAGGAGTTTGTATAGTCTCGGTGTAGAGGGCCTGCATAGCATCCATACAAGCCTCTGCTGCCTCCTTTGTCATCCCGACATAGCGGTAGCTCTCTGTGTCTATAACCTCAGTTTGGATAGCGGTCGTATACCCCGACACAAAAATCGTCGTATGGATAGTCTCAGTTGAAGGTAGCTGAGTAACTACCTTATTTGTTGCTGAGTGTGATGTAAATAGTGCCATATCTAGTACCTCAAATTATTTAACCGTATTAGCCTTTAAAAGTTCGCTTTGCAGGTCTTTGATCGCTGTTGTAACGTCGTCAATTTTGGAAAGAAGAGCCCCTTGTTTTTGTTGTTCTGCCTCTGCTCTCTTTAGTTCTTTCTTGGCTTCGTCTACTTCTTTCCCGCCTGCCCCACCTTGACCTTTAGCCTTGGCCCATTCGTCATAGAGACTCAACCAATTCTGGTTTGTTTTGCTGATTTTTGAACCACGATCTAGGGCTGCGTGTAGTCTACCTGCACGATTAGCATCCCTTTTGTTTTGGTTCTCTTCGTCTTCGGCGCCGTCTCGTTTACCTAGTCTGCCGTTGATGAAATCGGATGCACCCATAGCGGCTATTCCATTTCTGGTATTAGCCTTACGATCTCCCATAGCTGCAAATTTGGCCGCATTGTCTCTTGCTTTAGATTCGTCTTTGAGGGACTTATTTAGTTTATCCTTTAGTCCGATTTCTTCGGCTTGTTTGGTAGCAAGGTCATTAGCCATTGTCTCTCTTTGTTCTGACTCTAAACCCAACTTGTACACTAACTCTGCATAAGCCTCGTTTGCCTGCTTAACTTCCTGCTCTGCCTCTGCCAAGGCGTTTGCGTTTGAGAGGGTAACAGCCTCTAATTGCATATTGGCGTTGATTAATTTTTGGTCCGCAACATTCTTTGCCTGTTGTGCCGCTATGTATGCCTTTTCCGCCTCTTCCATCAATTTCTGATTCTTTAGCTTGGCATCACCACCGGAATTTTTATACGCCCTCTGTGCATCTACATACCCACTATAGGCAGAAGACTCTGCTTGTGTGGCTCTGTCCAACTCGGTATTGGCGTTGTTCCTGTTGATGGTTGCAGACTCTACGTTTCCACGCCCTGTAATACGGGCGTTGGCTAGTGCCGCCTCTGCCTGTGCAATACGCTTTGCCTCTGGAGTCTTGGTAGCGTTGATAGAGGCGTTGTTAGTGGCTCCTTGCTGTGCCAGTCCCTTAGACGTTACTGCGCTGTTGTACTCCAAGAGTGTGCCGTTTAAAGCTGTTTGTGCCTGTGCAGCGCTGTTGATAGCATCGGCAATGCGCTTGTATTTGTTGGCGATTTGTTCGCCCTTCCAACTCTGATATTCTTCGATCTGCTTGTTGAATTCCTCCCTTGCTTGCTTTGCTGCATCTTTGAAATATCTGATGGTTCCGATAATCGCAGTAATGCCAGCGACAACAAGACCAACCGGACCAAGAGCAAAAGAGCCCATGATACCTGCCAAACTCTGCATTACCTTTCCCATGCCACCGCTTGATTGACCTAGAGCCCCGGTTAAAGCTGTAGCAGGTCCAACTGCTGTTTTAAGACTCTGCCCTAATTTCCCCGCTCCTGCGCTTGCCTGTGTCGTTGCTTGATTGGTTTTGTCTGCCGCCTGAGTGACGTTATTTAGGCCCTGCTGAGCAGCCTTAGTGCCTGAAGGGTCAAACTCAGAAATGATTTTAAAACCAGTTGTGTAATTCTCATTTGCCATATGCGTTATTCCTCTATCCCGTGTGCTTTCTTTATAGCTATCAGGGTCCGTATGTAATCGGCATGGGCTTGTAAATTTGCTTGTTTACTCTGTACGCCCTGATTCCTGTGATAGGCCCTCAAAATGGCGTAGAGTCTTGTCTGTGTAAGGGTTTTAATTTCTTCTACAGAGATCCCCAGGCCTGCGGCTATCGTTTCCTGAATAGCGTACTCTCTAACGTCTTCTGCTGTTGTCTGCTCTTCTTCAATCTCCGCCTCTTCTTCTTTGGGTTCTGGGTACTCTCCTTGTGTAGGATCGTCTCCAAGCCTGGCATAAATGAGGGCATAGATTAGTTGTGACTTGGTACAGGTTAGGCTTTGATGCCATTCCCTGATTTCTACAACTGCTCCCTCTAGAGTCTGTAACTCTTGACGTTGGAAAAAGCCTATATCTCTGGCATGAGCAAAGGCAAACGCACTAGCCCAAAAGAAATTATCCTCGTCATTTCCAAACCATCTTTGAGCATAGGTATCTACCCATGATTCGGACTGTATCGTTGGCTCATAAATAGGCGTATCTCCAGCCCATCCGACCCTAGGAGCCGCTAGTATGTCGCCTGCTGTAGCACTACGCTCTACACGCAATCCAAGAGCGTTTAGCCTGATAACCTCAGAAGGGTTGAGGTGTACCCCCAACCCCTCTAGTTCGGTCATATCTTCTATGGCCATCTTACATAGCATCTGACTAGATCCTCACATTAAACAGGGTCGGTTCCAGCAAAGGATTTGGTAAGAGTTACAGTCCAACTTGCCACGTTAGAATCAGGATCGCTTTCAGTTAAAGGTGAGGTAATGTCCCATCCTTCTGCTGCTGTTACAGAGGGCTTGGTGCTGCCTGTCTGTAGGATTGTTGCCTGTACAGTCGCTTTGCCTGCACTCATGTCATGGACGAGTACAACACCGTTCTTTTCGGTTTTAGTAATCGCTGCTTCATAGTCGATTCCGCATTCGTTTAGGACGCAACCGGTTCCAGAGAGGGTAAAGGCTGTACCAAGGATCTGCGCCTTATGCCTGACACTGCAAACAACGGTTCCAAGTGCTACGGTAGAGGTAGCTGTTCCTGCGTCTTGGATAGACTCACCACTCGCCGAAATTTGAGGCTCTTTACCTGCACCTGTCTTGATACTGAGCTTTGTGAGAACTACCTTTTCTGTTCCTACTGTCGAAACATTTCCGAGGCTGATTGCCTTAGAAAGATCTTCTTGGAGTTTGTACTCACAGGAAGGGGCAAAGGATTCGCCGAAAACGTCACGACTGATAATATCGCCGCGTTCGTTTGGGGTTTCCACGTTCTGAGCACTTCTATTTTCTGTGCTGGAAATCAACACAAGTGCTGTGTCTGCTAGTCCAAAATAATCTGTCTGTACTGCTAATGCCATATGTAATTTACCTCGCTATGTTTGCCCTATTTTAAGGGCTAATTAGGCGCTTATTTTTACGCCTGAAAGTTGAATTTTAAGAACCTGAAACCAAACCATTTGCCCGCCATCGTAGGCTATTGGTTCTCCACCCATATACTGATACCCGTCTACCCTGAAACTATCTACTGTTAAAGCATCGCATGTAGTATCTAAATCGTCTGCCCAATCGCTAAGCTGATCGATAACTACACCCGAAACAGAAGAGATTGAATCAGTGTCTCTATCCTCTGTTTTGGCTACTGTAATCTGTATCTCAACACTGCAATCGCAGATTGGATTATTGATGCTGCGTCTTACATGAGGAGCCACTTTAACGAGGACGTTACTGAGGTCTCTTGTCTCACTCGGCACAGTCATACCGTAGACCGGCAAAGTTGTAACTATGTCGTCAAAAATCGAAACTAAATTTTCCTCTAGATCCTGTTCAAACATTAAATTTACATCCGTCGTTAAAAGGTACAATAAGCCCTTCGTGGTGAGTCCTGATACCTATATAGTCGGGCAAAACAGTGTCTCGGCTATCAGCCTCTACCGAGAACAACTTTTCGGAACTGGATCAACATCGCTGCAATAGCTCTTCTGAGATAAGCCCGTGGTGCTATACGAGTAGTGCCGGACTCCATATATCCTCCCCAGGGACAACGAGTGCCGACAAAATACCCATCTGCAATGGGCTGCATTTCGATAGAACGTTTTAGGGCTCCTGTGCGTACAGGAGCAATAGACCGGGCCTGTTTCCAAACGAACAAAGCCCTTGGGCGCATAGCCTGTCTAAGCTGTGTTTCTTTTTGGGCCTGTAACTGCTCAAAGAATTTGGGGTTTAGCTTTGATGTATCTATGCCGAGTTTGACCATATTTATTGCCTGATTATTTGCCTTCTACCGCATCGAGGACTAGGTATCGCATTTGATTCGGAGTCAAGACCCACAACCCTGTTGTGTTTGCGTTGGGGTCGATGGTTACAGCTTCTCCAGCCTTGTAAAACACCTTGTCCCCATTGCCATATATCTGATGTTCTGTCCTAGTTTTGAAGATCGCGCAACCGCTTAATACTGTCGCGCAAAGCATTAGGATCACCATCGTTGCAAGCCTGTTGTAAATCTGTTTTTGCATCTGTAATTGCCTTGTCTCGTTTGTTTACGTTGTAAAATTTAAGTCCCAAAATTGCCGTCAAAAGAAGGCAAGCCATAGAGGCAGCGACCGCGTATATCGTGCCTCCTGAGCTGGCCAATTTAATGATAAGCGTGTAGACGGTTGAAGCGTCCATTTAGTTAGACCTGCTTTACTGAGCCTGTACAGGTTCAACGACTTCGACAATCGGAGTAACCTGCACATCCTGAAGCCCAAAGATGCTGTAAACCTCTGAAGGAATGCTGTAACCAAGAGCTTTGAGGATAACGATTACCCCTAGAGCTGCCGCTACGATATAGCGTTTCTTACCTTTTAGGAATGCGACGATTTTATTGATGTCCATTTTGATTTTTCCTCATATTGTCGGCCCTACACTTTTGCAAGGCCGGTTTGTTGTTAAATTAGTTGATTTTGAGAACTTCTAATCTTAAAGCGAACCAGAGATAAGAGTATGCAGTTCCTGTCTGTCCACCGTTATCGATGTTTAAGTGGAGCACATCCCCTGCTGTTAGGCTAAAGGTCTCTACATTTGAGTAAGGCATATATGCGTTTGAGGTCGGCATCTTGATCAAAATCGGCGCATAGCTGATTTTGTCCACACCATTTTTAACGATTGAAATACGCTTAATCTGGGCAGAGGTGTAGGGATATACAGTAGTAGAGTAAGTGACCTGATAGGTGCCAGAAACCGGGACTGTTACTGTGCCTGCTGTAGTGTCTACAGTAACCCCGCCTGTAGTTGTCGGGAGTTGAGTAACTGGTACTGTAAAGTATGTGACGATATTTGCATCGACGGGTAAGTTTACCAATGCCGAAACCGAGAATGCCGTGTTAAACCAAGCATATCCACCACAAACAAGAGTAGACCCGCCACCAGAAACAACCTCACTCCAAGACCCATCTTTTCTGGCATAGCTTTTGCCGTCTACCGGGGCTTCTGAAACTTTGCCATTCCATGCCGTTTTATCTTCTGCTGTGACGTGTACAGAGGTATCCCCGACATGTGTGTCAACTGCTGCCTGAGCTGCTGTAGCGAGCTGATAATTAACAATGCTTTCACCCTGCAATAGACCGATTGAATAGAGTACATCCTCTATGCTCTGAGAGTTTTTCGCTACATCTGTTTTAAGGTCTGCAATATCGGTTAGATTGTAGGAGTGTAGCTGTGTTGTCTGTGTCCCTGTAGTTGTAGCAAACGCGGTCGTAGGGACTGGTTCTAGGCCTGTTGCAAGGGGCTCTACAGTGTCGAAAACATAAGGAGGTGTAAGGACACTACCACTAAAATATGGGGCTCCTGACGAGTTCCTAAGCTCAACCCTAGAACCATTGATATAGGTGTGGAGAGTTTCCCCACCGGCTACACCCTCAAAGCGATTATTCGCCTCACTCCAATTCAGTGTTCCAGAGAAGTACCAATGAGTAAGGGTGATTGCCTGCTCATTGATAATCACGGCGTTGTCGTCTACTAGATACGAGGTAAGGTTTGTGCCACCGTTACAGGTCCAATAGATTTCAGGATTTAGTGTGTCCTGCCACTGTAAAACCTTGTTTGTCTGTGCGTAGTCAAACAAAGCCTGTAGTGCTACAGGGTCTAATTCTTCCTTAGCCTGTAAGGCCTGTATATCTGACTCTGCAAGGTTAACCCTTGTATCTAAGCCCTCTACGTCGTCAACAACAACGTCAATCTGTGCCTGTAGATTAGTCTGTAAAGCCGATACAGCACGACCGACATATCCCGTTGTAGCCGCTACCTCTGCATAAGAAGAACCAACAATCAAAACGCTTGCTAACACTGCCCAAAATTTACGCATATTCCTTTGTTCTCCTTACCTTAAATCACTGATTAAAATAGTTGTGTGGTCATACCCTAAGTGGTCAATCATGGGCTTAACTTCTGCAATGCTGTATTCCTTGCCACTGATGCTGATTCTCCACTCCTCAGAGATTTGGTTTCTCTGTTCTTCTGAAAGAACAACAAGCAACTTGTAGGAATAGAAAACCCCGCTAAATCTTGCCCAACTCTGTTGAGAAGCTGAGGGGTTAAGCTTGGCAACATCAAGCGTAAATTTGTCTACCCAAACCCCGTTTTCCTTTGCCTTAAAAACCGCTGTTGCGTTGGTTAGGAAGTTAGGCATGGACGGTTAGCTCCCTTGATGCCTGAAGTAACGACTTGTAAGGTGCGAGAAAATCACCGGGTTCAATCCCATCTTGAAGGGTCCAAGAATAGTCTCCACCACTGTAGCTTTTATACATGCCAGTTGTGCCGTTTTTGTTTGAAAGCAAATCTCTCGTTGCCAATGCTGTTGCCATCATCACCTTTAGCGGGACCTGCTCCTCTCGGATGCGCCACGACCTATGACAGTAGTCCTCAACGTCATCGCTGACAGTAGAAGCAAACGCGGTCCAGGTTGCTACACCAACGGGAAGAGCTGTAAGCCCCGTAAAGCAAAGGTAGTGGTCTGTAGAGATAAGGGGCGTGCCTGTATCTGGCACATATGCAGGAGGGGCAAGGGTTCCTCCCTCGTCGTCTACCTGTGTAGTAGCCACTCCGTCAAGAATCGTAACTGTAACGGGATACCATAGCTGAGTCTGTGGGTTGAAAATGTGGGTAAGATTTGCCATCAAATATACCTCTCTTTTGGCTGGGAATTCATACCGAGTTTTAAACCCGGTCTGGAACAAAAAGGGGCGGGGAGTAATCCCTCGCCCCAGATATGTTATTTGAGAACTGTATCTTAGCTATTAACTAGCAACGACTGCCTTAGCAAAAGCTGCCTTAGTTGTACCTGCCTTGTAGGCGATACCACCAGCAACGCGGATTGATGCACCGTTTACAACTGTGTCTGTAGCGGAGTTTTCTGTAGCTGTGACCTTGAAGTCGCGAGCAACTGTGACGATGTACTTAGAGAAGTCACCACAAACAGGAGTAGTAATCGCATCTGTGATAATCCAATCCTTACCAAAGAGCTTGCCGTTTGCGAGGTCGATCAACTGATTTCCGACGTTTGCTTCAGTCAAGAGAGCAGTTTCAATTCCTGCCGCGAAATCGGAAGGAGTGATAAAGATCATGTTGTCGCGGAGATCTGCATCAATGGTGTTCTTCCAGGCCAAAAGTTCAGCCTTAGTAGGAGCAGTCATTGAAACAAATTCGGCTGCCAAACAGTCTGTTGAAGCCTGAATACCTTCGAGACCTGCATAAGCTGTACCTGTCTGGGTTCCATCAACCATTTCTTTGATAACAGCCTTGAGGACGTGATTATAGATACCGCTTGAAAGGTAATCTTCCATACCGTCCATGGATTCGAAGTATTCTGTAGGTACTGCGAAGCTTGCGAATTTCTTGATAGCTGTTGCTGTCTTAGAAATCGGAAGAGCGGACTGTGCATTAGTTCCACCTTCGGAGACTGTGCTAACTGTAGGAGCGCCATTTTCGTAGACGATCTTTGCAGTTTCTTTGTTGGCAATCTTGACCAACTTAGCCCAAACCTTAGCAGCCTGGCCTTCTTTTACATAACCAAGAAATTCTGTAGCTGTGACACCTGAGACATCAGCGACCGCTTTCTTTTCAAACGCATCCTTGAATCCCTTTACAATTAAATCCTTCATTGTTTTTACTCCATTGGCTTCTGTATTTTTGTTTGAAGCCTTAAATGATTTTGTTTCCGCTTTGATCCTTTCCGCTTCGGCAACTACGAGTTCGTTTTCTGCCTGTTCTGTGTCTGCCTTTTCCAAGTCTTCTGTGTACTCTATAGCGTCCCCAGCTTGGATAAGGTTTTGACAAGTTTCGGCATCTTCAATCTCGACTTTTTCGCCTTCAGCGTATTCTTGATCTTGTAGCGTTGTGTTCTTTACGAATTTTAATTTCATCGTTTTTGTGATGTAGGTTTTTGATTTGATTGGTATTGCCTAGAGCGGGGTGTGTATGTGTGCTCTGTAGCCGTACCTAGCACAGGCCTTGCCTGTGTATGTGCCTACGATAGATATAGTCTGGCAGTGGCCTGCCGTGATATAGATGGGTCTGGGTCGAGTAGGCCAAAATCCTAGAAAAAGCCTGAAAACAATGGAAAAGCAAAGAAAAGGGGTGTAAACTCTCAAAAAAGAGGGGAGGGAGGACACTTGTATAAAAGAAACATCAACGACGAGATGCCGCTGGAGATGGTCGGCCGGCTCGCGGCGCGCCAGCGCCTGATGGAAGAGCTCGACCCCGACCATCCGACGTGGGTGGTGCTCTACCAGTACGACCAGGTGCGCGCCTATCTGCCGACCTTCGACGTGATCGGCACGGATCCGTATCCGATTCCGGGGAAGCCTGCGGGACTGGCGCTCGAATGGACGCGCGTCACGCGCGACCAGACGTATGGCACGCGGGCCGTGTGGCAGGTGCCGCAGGTGTTCGACTGGGGCGCGTACCGCAAAGGGGATGAGCGCGAGAAGACCCGCGCCCCGACGCTGGCGGAGATGCGCTCGATGGCGTGGCAGTGCGTGGCTGCGGGCGCCAACGGGCTGGTCTTCTACTCGTTCTTCGACCTGTACAAGATGAAGGAGCGCGACCCCTTTGAGAAACGCTGGGCGGAGGTGTGCGCCATGGGTGCTGAGATCCGGCGCTATATCCCGGTGCTGTTGTCGGTCGAGCCCGCGCCCGGCGTGACCGTCGAAGGGCCCGCGTCGGTCGCGACGCGGGTGTGGCGCGTGGGCTCCGAGGTCTATCTGCTGGCCGTCAACGCGGCGCCCGAGCCGGCCGCGGCCCGCGTGGCGGTCGAGGGCGGGACGTCGCGCGTGCAGGCCGAGTTCGGCACGCCGCCGGTGGCCGCGGCTGACGGGCGGCTGGCCTTCAGCCTCGCGCCGCTGGAGCCGGTGCTGGTGAGGTTGTCGAAATGAGCGCGGTCCGGTTTCGGGGGCGCGGCGGAAGAAGGCCGTTCATGAGACGGTGCGTCGCTTGGGCGCTGTCGGCTGCGGCCGTGTGGCTGGCCGGGTGCGCGTCGCACCCGCCGGCGGCCTGCGAGGCGGTGTACGACTGGCGCACGCTGGCCGGAGTCCCGGGAGGCTTGGGGAACGTGGACGGCCAGGGCGAGTCGGCGCGTTTCTGCCAGCCGTGCGGCGTGGCCTTTGATGCGGCCGGCACCCTCTACGTGTCCGACTACTACAACTATACGGTGCGCCGGGTCGCGCGGGACGGCCGCGTGACGACCCTGGCGGGCAACGTGGGCGAGCCGGGGGGCAGCGACGGGACGGGCAGCGCTGCCCGCTTCGACCGGCCGCTTGGGCTGGCGCTGGACCCGGCGGGCAACGTGTACGTCGCGGACAGCGGCAACCACACGGTCAGGAAGATCGCTGCAGACGGCGCGGTGACGACGCTTGCGGGCCGGGCCGGGGAGCCGGGGTCGGCCGACGGCGCGGCGCGCGATGCGCGCTTCCGCTCGCCCTGCGACGTGGCGGTGGACGGCGCCGGCAACGTCTATGTCGCGGACTCCTACAACCACGTCATCCGCAAGATTTCGGCGGCCGGGGCGGTCACGACGCTGGCCGGTCTGGTGGAGATGAAAGGCGGCGTCCCGGCTGGCGGGTTCGCCAACGGCGCGGGCCGCGCGGCGCGGTTCCGCTGTCCGCGGGGGCTGGCGGTGGACGCGGCCGGCAACCTGCTGGTGGCGGATACCGACAACGCGGTGGTCCGCAAGGTCACGCCCGCCGGCCTGGTGACGACGCTGGCGGGCAGCGCGGGCAATGCGGGCTACGCCAACGGGACGGGGACGGTGGCGCGTTTCAGCGCGCCGCAGGGCCTTGCCGTGGATGCCCAGGGCAACGTGTTCGTGGCCGACACGGGCAATCAGGCCGTCCGGCGCGTGACGTCCGCCGGGGCTGTGACGAATGTGCCGCTGGGCGACGTGCGCTTCACGTCGCTGCGCGATGTGGCGGTCGACCGCGCGGGGACTCTGGCCGTGGTTGACAACGAGTCCCAGACGGTCGCGCTGATCACGCCGGACCGCCGCGTTTCGGTGCTCGCGGGGTGCCCCGGCGGCCAGGGGAGCGCGGACGGCACAAACGCGACGGCGCGGTTCAACCGGCCGTGCGGGGTTGTGGCGGATCCGCAGGGACGGCTGTGGGTCACGGACAATTTCAACCACACGGTGCGGCGCGTGACGCCGGACGGCGGGGTGACCACGTGGGCGGGCCGCGCCGGGGCTACGGGCGCGGCGGACGGCACGAATGCGGCGGCGCGCTTTTTCTGGCCCTCCGGTGCGGACCGCGATGGGGCGGGCAACCTGTATGTCGCGGATGCGGGCAACCACACGCTGCGCAAGGTGGCACCGGACGGCACGGTCACCACGCTGGCGGGGAGCGCGGGCAGCAGCGGCAGCGCGGACGGCACGGGCGGCAACGCGCGCTTCTCGTGGCCTGCGGACGTGGCGCTCGACGCCGCCGGCAACGCCTATGTGGCGGATCGGGCGAACCACACGATCCGCAAGGTGACGCCGTCGGGAGCGGTCACCACGGTGGCGGGCAGCGCGGGACGGCCCGGCCGCGCGGACGGCCCGGCGGGCGCGTCGCGGTTCAACAGTCCGACCGGCGTGGCGGTGGACCCCGTCGGCAACCTGTATGTCGCGGACACCGGCAACCACACGCTGCGTCGGATCGTGCCGGGGGGCGAGGTGACGACGCTTGCCGGATGTGCCGGCATCAAGGGGTTTGCGGACGGCGCAGGGGTTTTGGCGCGGTTCAACGGGCCGGCCGACCTGGCGGTGGACGCGGCGGGCAACCTGATCGTGATGGACCGC
>Ga0209066_10002218_pt1 | contig 24073 bp, 22 predicted proteins | sample All_14_2_FD_187198 | JGI IMG/M metagenome (GOLD analysis project Ga0209066, IMG submission 187198) | Freshwater microbial communities in response to fracking from Pennsylvania, USA - Allegheny Zone_MetaG_DW_15 (SPAdes) (version 2) ... | reverse complement strand
CGTCGGGAACAGCACCGTCGACGCCGAGCCCTCCGGCCGCACGCGCCGGGCTGACCGCCGCCGAGAGCAGGCAGAGCAGCCTGACGGCGACGCTGGTGTGGCGGGCTGGAAGAGCTTCATCGTCACGGCGGTCGTCATGGCCGCCCTGGTGTTCCACGCCCTGCCGCACGTTGGCCGGTTCGGCGGCCTGTCGCCCGTTGAGATGCGTGCGTTCCTCGCGATGGTCGGCGCCTACATCCCGTTGATCGGAGACTTCGACGCCGCCCGCTGGCTGGTCCCGGCCGTGGCGGGCTGGATGTGGCAGCCGCTCGCCGCGGGCATCGGCGCGGGGATCCTGCGCCTGGTGGCGCTGAACGCCGCCAAACGGAATCCGCTGTCGGCGATCTGGATCGCCGCCGCCGCCCTGGCCATTGACGCCGCGACCTGGCTGTTCGTCGGGCTGACCCTGTGGGGCGCGGCCTTTTCCGCGGCCGAGGGCGAGGCGGTGATAGCCCTGCTGAAGGTCGAGGCCGCCGCTCTTGTGGTTCTGCTCTTCCTTCTCCGCCGAAGCGGTCGGAGCCAGCCGGGCCGGAACGACGCCGTTCAGAACGGCGAGGACTGACGTCTGGTCGGCGCGCGGAGGCCGTTTTCAGGGTCTCTTGTGTTGACCTAGGGACGAGGCGCCTTAAACCGCCTCGCGAACGGGCGCCCGAGCGCCCATATGTCCGGACATCATCGACACAAGGCGGCTCCATCCCATGGCCCAGTACGACGTCATCATCATCGGCGGCGGTCCCGGTGGCTACAACGCGGGCATCCGCGCCGGCCAGCTGGGCCTGAAGGTCGCGCTGGTCGAGGGTCGCGAGACGCTGGGCGGCACCTGTCTGAATGTCGGCTGCATGCCCTCCAAGGCGCTGCTGCACGCCTCCGAGCTCTACGCCGCCGCGACCGGTGAGGAGTTCGCCAAGCTCGGCATCGAGGTGAAGCCCAAGCTGAACCTCGCCCAGATGATGGCCCAGAAGTCCGAGAGCGTGACCGCCCTGACCAAGGGCATCGAGTTCCTGTTCAAGAAGAACAAGGTCGAGTGGATCAAGGGCTGGGGCCGCATCGACGGACCCGGCAAGGTCATCGTCACCGCTCCGCACGGCGCGGAGATGACCTATGAGGCCAAGAACATCATCATCGCCACCGGCTCGGAGCCGACCCCGCTGCCGGGCGTCGAGATCGACAACAAGCGCATCGTCGACTCGACCGGCGCCCTGTCGCTGCCGGAAGTGCCCAAGTCGCTGGTGGTCATCGGCGCCGGCGTGATCGGGCTCGAGCTCGGCTCGGTCTGGCGCCGCCTGGGCGCCGAGGTCACCGTGGTCGAGTTCCTCGACCGCATCGTTCCCGGCATCGACGAGGAGACCGCCAAGACCTTCCAGCGCTCGCTGACCAAACAGGGCATCAAGTTCAAGCTGGGCAGCAAGGTCACCGGGGCCAAGTCGATGGGCAAGGCTGTCGAGCTGACGGTCGAGCCGGTCGCCGGCGGCGAGGCGGAGGTCCTGACCGCCGACTACGTGCTCGTGGCCATCGGCCGCCGGCCCTACACAAAGGGCCTGGGCCTGGAGACGGTCGGCATCACGCCCGACAAGCGCGGCGTCATCGCCAACGACCACTTCAAGACCGGCGTCGGCGGCGTCTGGGTGGTCGGCGACGTGACCAGCGGCCCTATGCTGGCCCACAAGGCCGAGGACGAGGGCGTGGCCTGCGTCGAGCTGATCGCCGGCAAGGCGGGCCATGTGAACTACGGCCTGATCCCGGGCGTCATCTACACCGCCCCGGAAGTGGCCACGGTCGGCCAGACCGAGGAGGAGCTGAAGGCCGCGGGCGTCGCCTACAAGGTCGGCAAGTTCCCGTTCAGCGCCAACAGCCGCGCCAAGATCAACCATGAGGGCGAGGGCTTCGTGAAGGTGCTGGCCGACGCGAAGACCGATCGCATCCTGGGCGTCCACATGATCGGCCCCAACGTCGGCGACATGATCGGCGAGTACTGCGTGGCCATGGAGTTCGGCGGTGCGTCCGAGGACGTCGCCCGCACCTGCCACCCCCACCCCACCCGCTCCGAAGCCCTGCGCCAGGCGGCGATGGGCGTCGAAGGCTGGACGATGCAGGCCTAGGCTGGGGCCGAAGAGCGACGACAGCGGGCTCCAGTCTCAGGACTGGAGCCCGTTTTCGTTGCGGAGGGCCGCGCCGCCGCCCTACGCTGCCGAAAAAGACAGGGAGCGGGAGAGATGACGGACGGCAAGACCTATAGGGATCCGGAGATCGGGGCCGTGCGCGCCCTGCTGGCCTCGATGCCGGCGCCGCTGGAGGAGGGTTCGGGCGACTGGACCACGCGGCGCGCGGGCATTGATGCGTTCGGCGACATGTCCCCCCTGCCCGAAGGCCTGACGGTCGAGGCCATCGATATCGCCGGCCTGCCCGCCGAGGTCCTGACCCCGGCCGGCGCCGATCCGGCCCGGGCGCTGCTCTACCTGCACGGCGGCGGCTACTGCATCGGCAGTCCGCGCAGCCACCGGGGCCTGGCGGCCAACCTCGCCAAGGCCATCGGCGTACCCTGCCTGCTGCCCGACTACCGGCTGGCGCCCGAGCACCGCTTCCCGGCCGCCGTCGACGACGCGGTGAAGGCCTATCGCCACCTGCTGGGCGAGGGGATCGAGCCGGGCCGCATTGTCATCGCCGGCGACTCGGCCGGCGGTGGCCTGACTATCGCGGCGGCCATCGCTATTCGCGATAGTGGGTTGCCGCAGCCCGGCTGCCTGTTCGCCATCAGCCCTTGGGCAAACCTGCGCCAGTCGGGGACCGCCTACGCCGCCGTGCTGGACGATCCGATGCTCAGCCGCGAGGGCCTGCAGGACTTCGCCGACGCCTATCTGCAGGGCGAGGGGCCCGGCCATCCGCTGGCCAGCCCGGCGCTTGGCGATCTGCACGGCCTGCCGCCGATGCTGCTGCACGCCGGCGGAGCGGAGATCCTGGCGTCCGACACCACCCTGCTGGCCGAACGCGCGGGCCTGGCCGGCGTCGAGGTCCGCGCCGAAATCTGGCCCGAGATGATCCACGTCTGGCACGCGTTCGCGCCCTGGCTCGGCGCGGGCCGGCGGGCGATCGACGAGGCGGCGGTGTGGGTGAAGGGCAAGCTGGCTTAGGGCGTACGTCCTTCGACACGCCGCTTCGCGGCTGCTCAGGATGACTGAGTAGGAAGGCTACTCGCCATAGTCATGCTGAGCAGCGCTCGAAGAGCGCGTGTCGAAGCACGCAACTACGCCCGCGGATGCGCCTTCCCGTAGGCGGCCAGCAGGCCCTCGGCGTCGACCGCCGTATACTTCTGCGTCGTCGAAAGGCTGGCGTGGCCCAGCAGTTCCTGGATCGAGCGCAGGTCGGCGCCGGCGCCCAGCAGGTGGGTGGCGAAGCTGTGGCGCAGCGCGTGGGGCGTCGTGCGATCCGACAGGCCGAGGCGCCCGCGCAGCGCCTGCATCCGCGCCTGCACATGCCGGGGGCTCAGCGGCCCGCCGCGCACGGCCCGGAACAGCGGCTCGTCCGGGCCCAGCGCGAAGGGCAGGGCGGCCAGATAGGCGTCCAGGGTCTCACGCACGACTGGAAGCACCGGCACGATCCGGGTCTTGGAGCCCTTGCCCAGGATGCGGACGCTGTCGCCCAGCGGCGCGTCGGCGCGCTTCAGGGACAGCGCCTCGCTGATCCGCAGGCCGCAGCCCCAGAGCAGGGTCAGCACCGCCTCGTCGCGCAGGGCCTCCCAGTCGTCACGGTCAGGATCGGCCGACGCCTCCGCGATCAGGCCGCGGGCGTTGTCCTCGCTGACCGGACGCGGCGCGCCGGGCCTGACGCGCGGGCCCTTCACCAACGTCAGGGCGGCGTTGGGCGTCGCCAGCCGGCGATCCAGGAAGCCGTGGTAGGAGCGGATGGCTGACAGGGCCTGGGACACCGACCGCGCCGCCAGCGGCCGCTCGCCGTCCCGGCGATGGGCGAGATAGGCGCGAACCTCGGCCGGGGTGACGGCGCCCATGGCCGCAAGGCTCAGCGCCTCGCCGCGATGTTGTTCCAGGAACGACAGATAGGGCGAGACGGCGCCCAGATAGGCTTCGATCGTGCGGGGTGAGACCCGGCGCTCGTTGGCCAGATGGTCCAGCCAGGCGGACAGCGCCTCGCGGGCGGTGGCGGCGGCTACAGCACCGGCCATCGTTCCGCCGTGCGCTCGACCACCCGGGCCAGGAAGGCGACCAGCTCGGCGCCCATGTCCCCGGTGAAGCCCTGTTCGTCCGGCGAGCCGAAGGCCAGGACGCCCTGACGGGCCGGCTCCCAGATCGCGACCCGGACCATGGCCATGGACATCACCTGCTCGCTTTTGGCGCCGAACAGGCCGCGGGCGGGGGCGTGGAAGCCCATGCGGGCCAGCCGCTGCGGACCCAGGATCATGTCGGTCTGCCCCTCGACCAGCGCATGCCAGCCGGCCGGAACCCGCTCGGGCCCCTCGATGGCCAGCGTCGCGCCGACCAGGCCGAAGCGCAGGCTGGCCAGGTCGTCGATGCGTCGGGCCAGGTCGGAGTGGTTGCGCGCCTCGAGCAGGTCGATGACGGCGGCGTGGGTCTGGGCCTGGGCGGCGAAGTTGGCGCGCGCCGTGGCCTCCAGATGCTTGCGGGCCCGCGACTCGCGCTTGTGGGCGGCGTGCACCCGGGCCAGCGCGGCGGGACCGAAATCGACGATGTTGGCGGCGTCCACCCGCAGACCGAGGTCGGCCAGCAGTTCGTCGTCGTCGCGGATCAGATGGGGATGTTCCCGCAGCACGCGCCGCAGATCCTCGGCCGCCGATTCCTTCCGCTTCGCGTCAGACATTCTCGCCCCCGAACCGATCGGTTCCGCAGGGCGATTCTGCCCTACAGGATTGACTGGCCGGTCTTGGCCCAGTCGCTCAGGAACTGTTGAAGCCCGGACTCGGTTAACGGGTGCTTGAAGAGCGCCTCGAAGACCGCCGGCGGAATGGTCGCGCAGTCGGCCCCGGCCAGCGCCGATTCCGTGACGTGGGCAGGGGTGCGGATCGAGGCGGCGAGGATCTCGGTATCGAATCCGAAATTGTCGTAGACCGCCCGGATGGCGTGGATCAGCTCGATGCCGGAGCCCTGGGTCTGGTCGTCGAGACGGCCGATGAAGGGCGAGACGTAGGTGGCGCCGGCCTTGGCGGCCAGCAGGGCCTGGTTGGCCGAGAAGCAGAGGGTGACGTTGGTCGAGATGCCCTCCCGCGCGAACTGCGCCGTCGCGATCAGCCCGGCGCGGGTCAGCGGCACCTTGACCACCACGTTGGGTGCGATGCCGGCCAGCTTGCGGCCCTCGGCCAGCATGCCCTCCGCGTCGGTGGCCACGGCCTCGGCGCTGACAGGGCCCTCGACGAGGTCGCAAATCTCGGCGATGACCTCGGCCATGGGCCGGCCCGACTTGGCGATCAGGGTCGGGTTGGTCGTGACGCCGTCCACGAGGCCGGTGGCGGCAAGGTCCTTGAGGACAACGGTGTCGGTGGTGTCGAGAAAGAGTTGCATGGCGGGTCTTTTAGCGGTTCGCGCCGCCGGGGACCACCTGTGACCCGCATCGTTTCCGTCCTTCTTCCGATGCCCCTGCCCGAGGCGTTCGACTACGCCCAGCCGGAAGGCATGGATCTGGCCGTCGGCGACCATGTCGCCGTGCCGCTGGGTCCCCGGGCCGTGCGGGGCGTCGTCACGGCCGTGCGCGACGGGGCCGGCGGCAACAGGCCCCTCAAGCCCGTGCTGGAGCGGATCGACGACCCGGTCATGCCGGCCACCACCCTGCGGTTCGTCGAGTGGGCGGCGAAGTACTCCGTCGACGCGCCTGGCCAGCCGCTGGCCATGGCCCTGCGCGGCCTGAGGGCGCCGAGGCCCAAGCCGGCAAAGCTGCTGCGGGCGACAGGGGTGCTTCCAGCCCGCCCCACGCCGGCGCGCCAGAAGGTGCTCGACGCCGCCGCCGCAGGGGCGATGTCCGGTTCGGAGCTGGCCGAACGGGCCGGGGTCTCGTCAGGTGTGGTGAAGGGGCTGCTCGACGAGGGCGTCCTGGCGATCGAGCTGGTCATGCCCGAGACGGAGTTCGACGATCTCGACTGGGCCTCGCCCGGGCCGGAGCTGAACGCTAGTCAGCGGGCCGCCGCCGACGTGCTGGTCGACATGGTCCACGAGGGCGGCTTCCAGGCAGCCCTGCTCGACGGGGTGACCGGGTCCGGCAAGACCGAGGTCTATCTCGAGGCCGTGGCGGCGGCGCTGGCGGCCAGCCCGGAGGGCCAGGTGCTGGTCCTGCTGCCCGAGATCGCTCTGACCCAGGCCGTGCTGGCCCGCTTCACCACCCGCTTCGGCGGCGCGCCGATCGAGTGGCACTCAGCCGTCCCGCCCCCGCTGCGCCGCCGGGCCTGGGAGGGGGTGGCGTCGGGCAAGGCCCGGATTGTCGTTGGCGCCCGGTCGGCGCTGTTCCTGCCCTATCGGGACCTGAAGCTGATCGTCGTCGACGAGGAGCACGACGGGTCTTTCAAGCAGGAAGAGGGCTTCATCTACCAGGCCCGCGACATGGCCGTCGCCCGGGCCCACATCGAGAAATGCGCCATCGTGCTGGCTTCAGCGACGCCCTCGCTGGAGACGATCTGGAATGCCCGCCAGGGTCGCTACCGCTGGCTGAAGCTGGGCGCTCGCCACGGCGCGGCCCAGCTGCCGGATGTCGACCTGATCGACATGCGCCAGACGCCGCCGGAGACCGGCCGCTGGCTGTCGCCGCCGCTGGTCGAGGCCATGGTGGAGACCTTCGCCCGGGGCGAGCAGACGCTGCTGTTCCTGAACCGCCGGGGCTATGCGCCGTTGGTGCTCTGTCGGGCCTGCGGCGAGCGGATGAAGGCGCCGGACTCCGACAGCTGGCTGGTCGAGCATCGCTACACCGGCCGGCTGGTCTGCCACCTGACCGGCTTCTCGATGCCGCGCCCGGACAAGTGTCCGCACTGCGGGGCGAAGGACAGCCTGGTCTCCATCGGCCCCGGCGTGGAGCGGGTCGAGGAGGAGGTGCGCGAGCTGTTTCCGCAGGCGCGGGTGGCGGTCTTCTCGTCGGACACCGTGTTCGACGCTGACGGCGCGCGCAGCCTGATCGCCACCATGGCGGCGGGCGACATCGACGTGCTGGTCGCCACCCAGGCGGCGGCCAAGGGGCATGACTTTCCGAACCTGACCCTTGTGGGCGTCGTCGACGCCGATCTGGGCCTGCGCGGCGGCGACCTGCGGGCCGGGGAGCGGACCTTCCAGCTGCTGGCCCAGGCCAGCGGCCGGGCAGGGCGTCGCGACCGGCCGGGCCGGGCGCTGCTGCAGACCTACGCGCCCGAGCATCCGGTGATGCAGGCGCTCGCCGCCCAGGACCGCGACGCCTTCATCGAGGCGGAGATGGAGGCGCGGGAGCTGGCGGTGCTGCCGCCGTTCGGCCGGCTGGCGGCGGTGATTGTCTCCGGTCCCGATCCTGTCGCGCTGGAGGCCTACGTTCGCCAACTGGCGTCGGTCGCGCCGAACGCCGACGGCGTCGACATCTTCGGACCGGCCGACGCGCCGCTGGCCCTGATCCGAGGCCGGCGGCGCAAGCGCTTCCTGGTTCGGGCCGACCGCAATGTCGACCTGCAGGGGTTCCTCGCCGCCTGGCGCGCGCGGGCGCGGCCTCCAGGCGCGATCCGGGTGGTGCTGGACGTCGACCCCTACAGCTTCCTGTAGGGGTCAGGCGCCGCTAGTGGCCCTGGGGCGGCGTGCCGCCCGAGGCGTCCGCCAGCTTGCCGGCCTTCTTCTTCGCGCCATTCCGGGAGGCCATGTTCAGCCCCTCGACAAGGCCTGCGAAGGCCATGGCCGCGTAGATGTAGCCCTTGGGCACATGCACGCCGAAGCCGTCGGCGATAAGCACCGCGCCGATCATCAGCAGGAAGCCCAGCGCCAGCATGACGACGGTGGGGTTGTCGTTGATGAAGTTGGCCAGCGGGTCGGCGGCCAGCATCATCACGGTGACCGCCACGATCACGGCGATGATCATGACCGGCAGGTGGTCGGTCATGCCGACGGCGGTCAGGATCGAGTCGACCGAGAAGACCAGGTCCAGCAGGATGATCTGGAAGATCGCCGAGCCGAAGTTGGAGATGACCACGTTCTTGGTGTCCATAACGTCGCCGGTCGGGGCCGGATCGACGCTGTGGTGAATCTCCTTGGTCGCCTTCCACAGCAGGAACAGGCCGCCGACGATCAGGATCAGGTCGCGCCAGGAGAAGGTGGTCTCGAAGGTCGGCTCGCCGTGTTCACCCGCCGGACCGGTGAGGCCGAGGTCGAAGACCGGCGCCGTCAGGCCGACGATCCAGGTGATCGAGAACAGCAGCGCGATGCGCATGACCAGCGCCAGCGAAATGCCGATGCGGCGCGCCTTCTGACGTTGTTCGGCCGGCAGCTTGTTCGACAGGATCGAGATGAAGACCAGGTTGTCGATGCCAAGCACGACTTCCATGACCACCAGGGTGATCAACGCCGCCCACACGGTCGGATCGGTGGCGAGTTGAAGAAGAGCGTCCATGAGCGAGCGTGGCCTTTCACGTCTGGTGAACCCGGTTGGGCTTATCTAGCGCGTCACGCGCCGGATTGAACCGGCAACCTGCGGATTAATCCATCCGCGGGGGCGGAACGGGAGGTCGACATGCAGGACGCCGCCAATATCAGGCCGCTTACCGCGCTGCGCTTCTTCGCGGCGATGTGGGTCGTGCTCTTCCACTACTGGCCCAAGCTGGACGTCGGATTCACCCCGACGCTGGTCGAGAAGGGCTACCTGGGCGTGGAGCTGTTCTTCACCCTGTCGGGCTTCATCCTTTGCCATGTCTACCTGAGCGCCTTCGGGGAAGGTCGCTTCCGGTACGGCGACTTCCTGTGGAACCGCCTGGCGCGGGTCTATCCGCTGCATCTGGCGACGCTGCTGGGCATGATCGCGCTGGGCGTCGGCGCGGGCGCCGCCGGCTTCGCGGTCGACGCCGGCATCCTGAGCTGGGAGTCGCTGCCGGCCAATGTCCTGCTTGTGCAGGCCTGGGGGCTGGCGCCCCAGGCGGCGTTCAACCATCCGTCCTGGTCGATATCGGCGGAGTGGTTCGCCTATCTGACCTTCCCGATCTCGGCCTGGGCGGCCTGGAAGCTGCGGAGCCGCCCCTGGCTCTTCACTGGTCTCGTCGTTGCGGGGGTCTCGGGGCTCTATGCGCTCTTCCAGCAGGTGGCGGGCTTCTCGCTGACCCAGGCGACGATCGACTGGGGCGCCCTGCGAATCGTGCCCTGCTTCATGCTGGGGTGCGCCATGCACGCCCTGTGGCGGTCCGGCGCGGTGCGCAGCCTGTCCGCGGCCGCGCTTGGCGCCGCTTTTTCTGGCGCCGGCATGCTCATCGCGGCGGCGGCGGGGGCGCCCGACGTGGTCAGCATCATAGGGTTCGGGGGGCTCATCCTCTGCCTTGCCGGCATGGCCCAGCATGGTTCGCGCTTCGCCTCGCAACCCACGTTCGTTTACCTCGGCGAGATCAGCTATTCGACCTACATGATCTGCGTGCCCTGGAAGATCATCTTTGTGAATGCCGCGGCGAAACTCTTGAATCTACCGACCGAAAAGCTTCCGCTCGGCCTGTGGGTAATCTTCCTCGTCGGCGTGGTTCCACTGTCCGCGCTCTCGTATCATCTCATCGAGAAACCGGCCCGGTCGCGCATGAAACTGTGGGCCGACTCATGGCGCGCGCGGCGACACGCCGCGGCGGCGGCGTGAAAAGACTCTTTTCATTCGTGCGTGAGATGAGTATCCCCTGTCATTCAGTACCACGGGGGAGCGCTCCTGATGCGTCAACGGACCAGAACCATCCTTGGTTCCCTGGCCGCCGCAACGGTGATCAGCCTTACGCCCACGGCTAACGCCATGGCGGATCTTTATTGGCAATGCGTGCCCTTCGCGCGCCTGCTGTCTGGCATCCAGATTTACGGCGATGCCCGGACCTGGTGGGGCCAGGCCGGCGGCAAGTACGAGACCGGACGTATGCCGCGCGCCGGCGCGGTCCTCACCTTCAAGCCGACGGGCAAGATGCAGCTGGGCCACGTGGCCGTCGTCAGCCGCCTCGTGACCGACCGTGTTATCCAGATCACCCACGCCAACTGGTCCCGGATCGGCGGCGCGCGCGGCCAGATCGAGACCGACGTGACCGTGATCGACGTTTCGCCGCTGGGCGACTGGTCGCTGGTCAAGGTCTGGTACGACCCGATCCGCGACCTCGGCACCTCGGTCTATCCGACGCACGGTTTCATCTACCAGAACGCCCAGGCCCAACGTCTGGCCCAGACCGACCCGCGTTACTGGTCGGCCCAGGGCGTGACGATGGCCCGCGCCGCGGCCAACCAGACCGCCGGCGGTATTGGCCCGCTGCCCTCGCCGCTGGGCGTGGTCAACCAGGCCGCCGACGCCACCGACCGGATCGCCGCGCTGATCGCGGCCGCCACCGGCCAGGGCCAGTCCGACCAGGAAGACTGATCCCGGCGCATTGACGCCAGGATCGCACCGCGCCATTCCGATGTCTTGGCCGGGAGATCAGCACGCCTATGCTCAGGGTGCTTCGCAGCGGGGACGGCGGTTTCCACGAGGTTGACGAACGCGACCCTGCTTGGGCGCTGCCGTTCGATACGGCCTGGATCGACCTGATCGACCCGACCCGCGAGGAAGAGGTCGCCGCCGAGAAGGCGCTGGGCGTGCAACTTCCGACACGCGAGGAAATGGCCGAGATCGAGGTTTCCTCCCGGCTTTACCAGGAGGACGGCGCTCATTTCATGACCGCCTTCGTGCTGGTCGGCGCCGACGGCGAGGATCCGGCTCTGGCGCCGGTCACCTTCGTTCTGGCGGGCGGGCGGCTGGCGACCATCCGCTATGTCGATCCCCGCGCTTTCGTCGCCTACGCCGCCCAGGCGGCGCGCGACGGCGACTTCTGCACGGGCGGGACCAGCGCCTTCCTGGGACTGCTGGACGCGCTGGTGGACAGACTGGCCGACATTCTCGAGACCGCCTCCGCGGACGTCGACAAGACCTCGGGCGAGATTTTCAGCCGTGACCGCAAGGGGGCCTTCAAGCCGATCCTGCGGCGCCTGGGCCGCAGCCAGGCGATCACCGCCAAGGCGCGCAGCAGTCTGGTCAGCCTGGCCCGTCTGGTGTCCTTCGCCTCGCTGGCCGACGAAATCGCCAGCCTCAAGGACAACCGGGAACGCTTGCGGTCGCTGCAGCGGGACATCCAGTCGCTGACCGACCACTCCGCCTACCTGACCGAGAACCTGACCTTCCTGCTCGATTCGGCGACGGCCCTGATCAACACTGATCAGAACGAGATCATGAAGGTATTCTCCATCTGGGCGGTGGTCTTGATGCCGCCGACGCTGATCGCCTCGGTCTTCGGCATGAACTTCGCGCACATCCCCGGAGCCCAGTCGCCGCTCGGATTCGGTGCGGCCTTGCTGGCGATGATAGGGACGATGGTGGTCGCGCTGTGGTGGTTCCGCAGGCGAGGTTGGCTCTGAAACCGGCGTTTCCGGAATTTCACACCTTCCATTAAGGCCGACGCGGCAAAAGTACGCGGGTTCGGAAACCCGTCGCCATGCCCGCCGCCGCCGCCGCGCCAAGCCTGATCCGCCATCTCGACTTCAGCGCCGTGAAGGCGATGCTGGAGGCGCATGTGCGCTATCTGGGCGGCCGCAACGGCGGCAAGCGCGCCAACCTTTCCTACGTCGATCTGTCCAACATGGCGTTCGATGGCGTGGACCTGACCGAGGCCGAGCTCACCGGCGCGTTGTTCCATGGCGCCAGCCTGAAGGGCGCGGTCCTCAAGCGGGTGACGATGTTCGGCTGCGACCTGCGCGACGCCGACCTGCGGAATGCCGATCTGACCGCCGCCGACCTCCGCGGCGCCTGCCTGCGCGGCGCCAACATGGCCGGCGCGAACCTGGCCGGCTGCGACCTTCGCGAGGGTCGGATCGCCATGCAGGGCGCCGGCAGCGGCTGGCGGGTCCTGAAGCACGAGCGCAGACCCGGCGAGCTCGACTATGCCGTGCTGGAAGGCGCCAACCTGACCGGCGCCCAGCTTTCGGGCGCGCACGCCCTTTCGGCGGATTTCACCGACGCCAACCTGAGCGGCGCCTGCCTGGCGGGGGCCAAGCTCGTCAACGCGGTCCTGGACGGGGCCGACCTGTCGGGCGCCGACCTGTTCGGCAGCGATCTGTCCGGCGCATCGCTGCGGCAGGCGGTGCTGGTCGGCGTGAACATGGACGACGCCAACTTCGACAAGGCCGATCTGACCGATGTCCTGAAGGCGCCGCCGCCCATCATCTACGTCGACGACGTGCCCCTCCAGGAACTGTTGCGCGAACACGAGCGCTTCTGCGAATCCGAAGGGGTCGAGGGCGCGGTGATGAAGGTGTCGCGCGTCGATTTCCGGTCGCTGCGGCAGCTTCGCGGGCGCCGGATGACAGGCCTTGTCGCGCCGCGCTCCGTCTTCTTCGGAATGAATCTGACGGGCGCCGAACTGCAGGGCGCTGACCTGACCGGCGCCGATCTGCGCAGCACGATCCTGAAGGGCGCCGATCTTCGCGGCGCCAAGCTGAAGGACGCCCAGCTGAACAAGGCCGACCTTCGTGACGCCAAGCTGGGCCCACTGATGATCGCCCAGGGACGCTTCATCCGGACGGATCTGACCCGGGCGGTCCTGCGCGGCGCCGACCTGCGCGGCGCCCATGCCCAGAAGGCCCGTTTCCTTGAAGCGGACATGGCGGGCGCCCGGCTCCAGGACGCCGATCTGCGCGACGCCGAACTCGAAGGTTGATCTCCGGCGGCGTGCGGACGCTTTGCGCTGCCGTCCCCGTGGGGCAGATTGCGCGCGCCTGTCCGCCTGACGCCCTTTCGCCGGAGTTCCCGCCATGATCGTTACGGATGAAATGCTGATCGCCTACCTGGGCGGCAAGCTGTCCGCGCCGGACCGGGCGGCGGTCGAGGCGGCGGTCGCCAGCGATCCCGCGGTCGCCGAGCGCCTGCGCCGCCATCGCGAGGTCGGCGCCATGATCCAGAACGCCATATCGTCCGGGGGACGCAAGGCCAGGGCCTCGGCCGGCGACAAGGTCGCCGCGCCGGTCGTCTCCCTGGCCGATGCGCGCCGGACCCGAGAAGCGCCGCCGCCGCCGAAGCCGAAGGTCAGCGCGCGCCCGGCGCGCAAGGCCCTGGATCCCCGGTGGGCGGCGCTGGCGGCCGGACTTGTTGTCGGCATCGCTGTCGGCATCTTCGCGCCGCGGCCGACAAATGACCTGCTGGACGGAACGCTGCAGGCGCGCGGCGTCCTGGCCGCGACGCTGGAGCAGGGCCTGACGGCCGACCAGAAGTCCGGCGCGACCGTAAGACTCCTGGGCACCTATCGCAGCAACGACGGTGTCTGGTGCCGAACCTTCGCCGGCGAGGGCCGGATTTCCGGCGTCGCCTGCCGGACCGGCGACGGTTGGCGCCTGATGATGACCGAACTGGGCGCCCCGACCCCGTCCCCGGTGATGGCCTCGGCCATCACCGCGCTGGGCCTCGGCGCGCCGGTGGACGCCGCCGCCGAGCGCAAGGCCCGGTCGGCGGCCTGGCGCTAGAGTCCGCGGCGGAGCGGCAAGAGGTCCGGGAACACCGGCTCGCGCTTTTCCTGACGGGCGGCGAAGGTCTCGGCCATGTGCGGGCCGGAGAACATGCCGACCTGCCACAGCGCGATGTAGTCCAGCGCGTCCTTGATGGTGTGGTCGCGGGCGTAGTTGATCATCACCTTGCTGCCGGCTACGGCCAGCGGCGACTTGCTGGCGATCTCCCGGGCGGTGGCCAGGGCGTGGGCGACGACCGCCTCGTGGCTGTCGAACACCTCGTTGACCAGCCCGATCTCCTTCGCCCGCTGGGCGGGCAGACGGCCGCCGGTATAGGCCAGCTCGCGCACCCAGCCCTCGGGGATCAGCTTGCACAGGCGCGGGAAGGTCCCGACGTCGGCGGTCATGCCGATGTTGATTTCCATGATCGTGAAGAAGGCGTCGGTCGTGCAGTAGCGGATGTCGCAGGCGCTGGTGAAATCCACCGCCCCGCCGATACAGCCGCCGTGGATCGCGGCGATCACCGGCATCCGCGCCTCGTCGAGGCAGGTGAAGGTGTCCTGCAGGTGATGCACGTGGCGGCGGAAGCTCTCGCCGGCCACGTGGCGGTCCACCGGCGCACCGTCACGGTCGCCGACATTGGCGAACACCGACAGATCCATGCCGGCGCAGAAGTGCTTGCCGGTCGAGGAGATGACGATGCAGCGCGCCCGGGCGTTGTCGTCGATGTCCTTCACGATGGCCGGCAGCTCGCGCCAGAAGTCCTTATTCATGGTGTTCATCGCCTCGGGCCGCGTCATGCGGATGTGGGCGACGCCCGCCTCGATGGTGACCTCGAAGCAGTTCCACTGGGTGTCGGCGGCCGAGACGGCGGCGTGAGCAGTCATGATGTCCTCCCGTTTTCTCCAGTGTCGCCCTTTGACGCGGGGAAAGCCAAGGCCCCCTAACAGAGGATGCGACCGGCGCCGGGGCCGTGGTCGAACACCGCATGGACGCGATCGACATCACCGCCCGCCTCGTGGGCGCCTTCTACACTTTCGGCGGCATCATGGCGCTGAGGGCCATTGCGATGGACTCGGTCCTCGACCAGGCCTTGGCCTCGCTCAGCCTCAGCGGCCCCGATGCCGACGACGTGCTCCGCCGGCGGATCCTGGCCGCGACATCGGTTGTGACCGGCGTCGCCGGCCTGAGCCTGGTTCTGCTGAGCGGCTGGGCGGCCTGGCTGTTCCTGCTCAACCTCGGCCTCCAGGCGGGCTGGCTGGTCTTCGCCGCCCGCCGCTTCCCGCCCTCGGACGAGTCGGAAGCCCTGGGCCGTCGGCGCGTGGCCAACGCCGCCGTGATCTGGGTCGTGGCCACAGCGATGGTGTTCTGGCTTCGTAGCCAAGGCCGCCTCGGGGCGCTTGCCGATCAGTGGCACATCGCCGTCCTGGCGATCTCGGCGACGGTCATGGCCGTCTGGGTCGGACGGCAGCTGACCTGGAATCCCGGGCCCAGGCCGGCCTTCGGCGAGGAGCCGGACGGCATGCCGGTCACCCAGCCGCGCCCGGCGCGTGTGCGTTTGGTGCGCCGGTACGGCTACCAGCCGCTGCTGGACGCCGATACGGGCTACCCCGTCGACACCTTCGAGCATCTCCCGGAGATGCTCGCGGAGCGCCTGAGGACCTGGGAGAACGACTTCCACGATGCGGTCGATCCATACGATCCCGACGCGGGCCCGGCGTTCAGCGAGGACGAGAGTCTGGCGCATCAGGCCGAGGGGTATGCGATCGTTGCGGCCCTGCGCGCCGAGTTCGGCGACGACAATGTGGAAGGGCCGCTCCTGGAACCGGAGGCGTACGCGAGCGCCAGCCCGCCCGCCGAACCCTGACGCACAATTGCGTGAAATCAATGCGGCCGCCGCGACGCCGCCGGTACTTTCCCGATCCATCGGACTATTTTGGGCGGACAAGACAGTCTGCAGCTCTCACATGGAGACGACCATGCGCCTCACGACTACTGCCTCAGCTCTTCTGGTCGCCGCCGCTGTCGCCATGCCCGGTGCGGCCCAGGCCCGCGGCATCTTCGGATGCGATGCCGACGGCGGGAAGCAGGAGGGCGGCGCGGTCATCGGGGCCATCGTCGGCGGGTTCATCGGCAACAAGATCGCCAAGAACGAGCGTGGCCTCGGCGCCGTGATCGGGGCCGGCATCGGCGCGGCCGCCGGCTCGGCGATCGGCTGCAAGATCCAGGAAAATGACCGCAAGAAAGCCGAGGCCGCCCTTGAGGATGCGCTGCGCACCGGTCACGCCACCAACTGGCGCAACCCCGAGACCGGCTCGCGGGGCGATGTCGCCGTGGAGCCCTGGAGCGCCTACGGCGAAGGCTACGGCGAACCCTATCGTCTGCAGAGCGTCAGCTTCGCCCGCGGCGTCACGCCCCAGCGCGCCTGGGAGGGCGGCGGCGGCTGGTGGTATGCACCGAAAACCGTGAACCTGCGCGGCCGTCCTTCGACCTCCGGCGCCATCGTCGGCAAGCTCGCCGGCGGCCAGGACTTCCAGGTGCTGGCCAAGGTCCAGGGACAGCCGTGGCTGCTGGTCGGCCAGAACGGCTACGCGACCGGCTATGTCGCCCAGTCGGTGGTCCGCCCGCGCGGCGGCGACACCGGCGACTGCCGCCGGATTGAACAGACCATCTACACCAAGAAGTACGGCACCGAGCGGGAACGCTATCGCGCCTGCCGCAAGCCGAGCGGCAGCTGGGAGCTGACCAAGATCTAGCCCTCTCGACTCACGTGAGGGGAAGGCTCTAGGCAGGGCGGATGACCAACGCCGCCCTGCCAGACGTATCGCCCGCGCGCCGCCGCATGATCGCCGTCCCTGGCGGCCAGATGGCGGCCATCGAGTTCGGTCCCGCTGACCGGGCGCTGGACGTCCTTTTCCTGCACGCCAACGGCTTCAACGCGGCGACCTACCGGTCGCTTCTCGCGCCGCTAGCGGATCGGCTGCGCATCCTGGCGGTGGACCAGCGCGGCCACGGGCGGACGACGCTGCCGGCGGTTCCCTACGCCGCCAACGTGTGGCGCGGCTACAGCGACGATCTGCTGATGCTGCTGAAGGCCCTCGGCGAAGCTCCGGCGGTTCTGTCGGGCCACTCGATGGGCGGGACGGCCTGTCTCCTCGCCGCCGCCGAGCGCCGGGACGCGGCCCAGCGGCTGGTCCTGTTCGATCCGGTGATCATCACCCCGGAACGCGCCGCGCTGCTGGGCGAGGACGGCATGCGAAACAGCCCCCTGGCCCAGGGCGCGCTCCGGAGGCGGGCGACGTTCGCCAGCCGCGAGGCGGCCTTCGAAGCCTACCAGGGGCGGGGCGCGTTCAGGACCTGGTCCGACGACATGCTGAGGGACTACCTGGCCGACGGCCTCGTCGAGGCCGACGACGGCGCCCTGCGGCTGGCCTGCGCGCCGGAGTGGGAGGCGGCGAACTTCTCGACGCCCTCGCCTGACGCCGTCGGCGGCATCCCGGACATCGCCGCGACGATCCGCATCCTCAAGGCCGAACACGCGTCCACCGCCCAGTTCGACATTCACGAGGCTGCGGTGCTGGCCTGTGGCGCGACCATCGAGACCGTGCCGGGAACCAGCCACTTCCTGCCGATGGAACGGCCCGACCTGGTGCGCGAGGCGCTGCTGGCGGCGGCTCAAGGCTAGGGACTGGATGAAGCGGCCCGAAGGGACGCGCTTCCTGTCCCTCGACAGCCTTCGAAGAGTGTTGAGGGACAGCTACGGGCTATCGCCCAAAGCAGTCCCGCCTAAAGCGCCAGTCCCGGCGTCGCCTGGGTCATCAGCCGTTCCCGCGCCGCCTCGGTGATCGGCACGATCTTGCGAGCGTCCAGGTCGAAGGTGATCGCCACGGCCTCCGACGTTCCCCAGGCCTTGCCGGTATCCGGATCGATCATCCAGTGGACCATGGTCTTGGTCCGAGTGTCGGCGGTCTTCAGGCCCGAGCGGATTTCCAGGCGCTGGCCGGCGCGCGGCCAGTCCAGGTGGATCAGTCGGTACTCCAGCACCGCGCCGCCGACCCTTTTGGGCTTTTCCTCTGCCGCTTCGCTGACGGTGTCCCGGAAGCCGCGCACCAGTCGGGGAATGCCGTCCGAGACGCGGCCGATGAACTGCTCGGGCCGCATGCGGCCGAAGATGTCGCAGTCCTGCGGCGAGACCGCCCCCTGGGCGATGCGGACCAGACCCAGGTCATCGGCCCGGGCGAGGCCGGCGGTCGAGATCACCGGCTCCAGCGAAACGCTGCGGGCGGCCGCCTGATCGGTCAGGTCGACGACCAGCCCCTCGGCCAGCGCCCGCGATCGGGCGCTCCAGGGGAAGGGCCGCCCGTCGCGCGGTGTGACGTGGGCGACCACGGTCTGGAAGGTGGCGGCCAGGGCCCCGCTCTCGCTGTGCCACAGCAGCTGCAGCAGCCGTGCTTCGTCCTCGCCGATGGACAGCACGCCGCCGGTCATGTGCAGCGCCGCGCCGGCATGGGCCTCGCGCAGAAAGCGGATGTGCTGCTCGCGGATCAGCAGCGTCGATTCGGCATGGGCGGCGAAGGCGTTGGGCAGGCCCAGCGCCGCGGCCATGCCGACCAATCCCTCGGCGGCCTTGGTGACGTAGAAGCGCACATTCATGTGCCCCATCTCGTCGCATTCCCAGGTGTTGACGCCCCCGCGCCAGATCTCGACTCCGGTCTGCGTCATCAGGCGGGGCAATCCTCGCAACGGCCATGGGCCTCGACCGTCAGGCCGGTCAGGGTGAAGCCGCGCTCGGCGGCCAGCCGTTCGATCTCGGCCGCGCCCACCGGCGCGATTTCGCGGGTGCGACCGCAGCAGTCGCAGATGAGGAAGGCCGCCGCATGGCCCTCGCTGCCCCCACCGCAGGCGATGTAGGCGTTAAGGCTTTCGATGCGGTGGGCGAAGCCGTGGCGGGAGAGGAACTCCAGCGCCCGATAGACCGTCGGGGGCTTGGCGGGTTCGCCCCCCGCGCCGAACGCGGCGATCAGGTCGTAGGCCTTCACCGGCTGGCCCGCGCCGAGCAGCAGCTCCAGCACCCGCCGCCGGGGCGCGGTCAGCCGCTGTCCCGCGGCCGCGCAACGCGACTCCGCCGCGGCCAACCCGGCGACCAGCGCCCCGCCGGACAGGCCCGGCTGGTCGTGGTCGTGATCGCAGGCGTGCGTGTGGGCCATGGGGCAGAGGTAGAGACGGCGAAGGCCGAGGGCAAGCGCGCGGGTCTACCAGGGCGCCTTGGCCAGCACCGCCGCCTCGGCCTCGCAGCCCTCCAGCGGAGCGGCCTTGGCGCGTAGCTCGGCGAGCTCGGCGCGGGCGGCTTCCATGTCCGCGCGGAAGTCCGGGACGCCGTGAGCAGCGGCGATCACGGCCGCGCCATTGTCCCGACCGGCGGCGACGGCGCTGGCCGTATGCACGCCGCAAACGGCGCGGCTCTCGCCGAAGGCCCGAGCGCGCTGCAGGATCGGCACGGCGCGGTCGGGGGCCAGCTCGGCCAGGATCAGGCCGACCGCCCAGCCCCAGCTGGAATGGCCCGACGGGTAGTCTGGGCTCTTCGCCAGCGCCTCGCTGCGCTCGGTGCAGATCTCGCCCTCCTGTTCCAGGTAGGGACGCTTGCGGTTGTAGAAGGCCTTGGGCGTGTCGATGGCCTTGGTGATGTCCGGCGCGACCCGCAGCAGCACCCGCGACAGCTTCGGGGCGTCGGCCAGATCCCTGATCTCCACGCCGATCGCGCAGCGCATGGCGTAGACCACCCTGCGCTCGTCCAGATCGCCGATGGCCATGTCCCAGCGGGGCGTGCCCTTCAGCGCCCGGGTGGACGTGAAGATGTCGCGGTCCGCCTCGGCCAGCGGCGAGCCCGGCTGCGGCATCGGCGGGATTGCGGCGGAGGTGTCCATCACCCTGTCGCCGAAATAGCCCGGATAGGGAAACTGCGCCCAGGCCGCCCCGGCCGCCAGCAAAGCCGTCGCGCCGGCAATAGCAATCATCCGTGTACGGCCCATGGCCCGAGTCTCCCCTTGGTGTTTTTTCCAGCATGACGGCTGCGGTTTCCGTTGCAAGCGCGCTTTGCGCCGTCATTCTGGCGGCGGGGAGGCGACCATTGATGGAACTCTGGCTCGGAATAGCAGCGGGACTGGCCATGCTGGCCGCAGGGGGCGATCTGCTGGTGCGCGGCGCGGCCAGCGCCGCCCGGCGACTGGGCGTCAGTCCGCTGCTGATCGGTCTGACCGTAGTGGGATTTGGCACCTCGACCCCGGAACTCGTCACCAGTTTGCAGGCGGCGTTCGCGGGGTCGCCCGGCATTGCGGTCGGCAATGTGATCGGCTCGAACATCTCCAACCTCCTGCTGATCCTCGGCCTGACCGCACTGGTCGCGCCGCTCACGGTCGACAAGCGGGCATTTCGGCGGGACGGGCTTGCCCTGGTGTTGGCGACCGGGGCCAGCGTCTGGGCGATCCTGCAGGGATATCTGACCCGCGAGATGGGGCTGTTCGCCTTCGGTGCCCTGGTGGTCTACGTGCTCATCGTCTGGATGACGGAGCGCCGCCAGCCCGACCCGGAAGGCGCACGGATCGAGGCCGGGGCAGCGGACGCGGCGCGAGCGGCGCCCAGCCTCTGGCTCGCCCTGCCGATGGTGGCGGCGGGCATCGGGATCACCGTCTTCGGCGCCAACCTGCTGGTGTCCGGCGCGATCGTGCTGGCGAGGGACCTGGGGGTGTCCGACACCCTGGTCGGATTGACGATCGTGGCCGTGGGCACCTCGCTGCCCGAGCTGGTCACCAGCCTGGTGGCGGCGGTTCGCAAGCACGGCGAGGTGGCGCTGGGCAACATCGTCGGGTCGAATCTCTACAACATCCTCGGCATCCTCGGCCTGACCGCCGCGATCAAGCCGATCAACGTGCCGCCGGAGATCGCGCGGTTCGACATCTGGGTGCTGGCGGGAGCGACGGCGCTGATGGTCCTGTTCGCACTCCGCCGAGGCCGAGTTACGCGCGGCGAGGGCGTCACCCTCCTGCTCGGCTACGCCGCCTACATCGGATGGCTGGCCTGGACGGCCTGACCAGAACAACTGCCTACGCAGTAGCAAGCCGCGCGAGGGGCTGACCCTCGCGCGGCTTGTTCAGTACGGAAACCGGCTCGCCTCAGGCGAACAGCTTCTGCCAGCGCGGCTTGACCCGGTTCTTCCAGGCGCCGCGGTGATAGGCGTCCGAACCGATCAGCGGCACGACCGTGGTGGCTTCGGCGAAGACCATCTGTTCGTGCGTGGTCTGCACCTTGCCCCAGCTGGCCGCCTCCTTGAGGGTCGAGGAGGAGCAGGCGCCGTCGCGGACGTCGGCGACGGTGATCTGCACGGCGTAGCGGTGCATCTCGGCCTCGACGCCGAGGATCTCGGCGCAGACGACGGTGTCCTGGGCGAAGTTCTTGGGCACCCCGCCGCCGACCATGAACAGGCCGGTGACGCCGGCGGCGATCTTGATGTCGGTCAGTTCACGGAAGTCGGCGATGGCGTCGAGCATCAGGTAGGGCTGCTTGGCGGCCGCGCGCTCCTTCTGGTGCTTGACCAGGCCAAAGCCGGCCGAGCTGTCGACGAAGGCCGGGCAGAAGATCGGCACGCCTTCCTCGTAGGCGGTCTGGATCAGGCTGCCTTCCTTCTTGGCATTGCCTTCCGACAGCCATTTGCCCATCTCCCAGATGAACTCGCGCGAGGAATAGCCGCGCGGCTCCAGCCGGTTGGCGATCTCCAGGATGGTGTGGTCGCAGGCCTGGAGTTCTTCCTCGTCGATGTAGGTGTCGTAGATGCGGTCGATGTAGTTGTCGCGCAGCACGTTGTCGTCGACCGGGCCGGCGGCCTGGTAGTGCTTGAAGCCGAGGGCCTCGAAGAAATCCATGTCGACGATCGAGGCGCCCGTGGCGACGATGGCGTCGACCATGCCGAACTTCACCATGTCGCGGTAGACGTGCATGCAGCCGCCGGCGCTGGTCGAGCCGGCGAGGATCAGCCAGGGCGAGCAGGCCTTGTCTTCCAGGGCCATGTTGAAGATGTCGGCCGCCCGGGCGGTGTCGCGCGAGCTGAAGCTCATCTTGCGCATCGCATCGATGATCGGACGCGCGTCGAAGCTGGTGATGTCGATGTGCTCGACGGTGTTGGCGAGCAGCTGGGCCTTGGTGTTGGTCGGAGCGTTCATCGCTTCGGTTTCCCTCACAGTGAGCGCCCGTCCATTGGATAAAGTCCCCAGCCCGGACGGAGCGACGGGCTGGGGCTGGTCTTGATGAAACCGCCCGGAGAGCGGCAGGTTGCGGCCTACCTTTTCCGCTTCCTCTGGCCGGCCTTACCCTTGGGGCGCGACAGCCGGACGACATTGGTGGTCTCCGCCGGGCGCGGCACGGAGATCGAGCGACGGGCGAGGCCGAACATCGAGGCCATCGGCGCATCGCCGACTTCGACTTCCTCAACCGAGCCGAAGCCGTTGAAGCGGGTCTGCATCGCCACGCCATAGGCGCCCAGCATGCCGATCTCCACGAAGTCGCCTTCGCGGATGTCTTCCGGCAGCCAGAACGGGCCGGGCATGTGGTCGATCGAGTCGCAGGTCGGGCCGTAGAATTCGAACGGCTTCAGATTGCCGTCGAGTTCACAGGCGTCGGCCCCGCCGCGGTAACCCTTCACCGGGAAAGGCCACTTGGCGTGCGCGGCGTCGAACAGCGAGCCGTAGGCGCCGTCGTTCAGGTACAGGGCATTGCCCTTGCGCAGCTCGACCCGGGTCAGCAGCGAGGTCGATTCCGCCACCAGCGCCCGGCCAGGCTCGCACCACAGCTCGGTGGTTTCCGACACCGGCATCTCGTTGAAGCCGCGATCGATGGCCGCGATATAGTCGGCCATGTCAGGCGGGATCATGCCCGGGTAAACGGACGGGAAGCCGCCGCCGACGTCGATGACGTCCGCGAACACGCCGGCGCGGACCAGCGCCCGGCCGGTCTGGGCCATCGCCGCCTGGAAGGCGGTCGGGCGCATGCACTGGCTGCCGACGTGGAAGGACACGCCCATCAGCTCCTGGGTCGACCGGCGGGCGGCCAGCATCAGGTCCGGAGCCTGGTGGCTCTCGACGCCGAATTTGCCCGACAGGCTGTAGGCCGCGCCCTCCGCCGAAACGCCCATGCGGACGATCAGGTTGAGATCCTTGGCCTGGCCGGTGGCGTCGAGAATCTTCTCGAGCTCCTCGTGCGTATCGAACGAGAAGGTCTTCACGCCGTGGTCGAAGTAGGCGGCCGAGATGGCGGCGCGACTCTTCACCGGGTGCATGAACGCCATGCGGGACCCCGGTGCGTGTTTCGCAACCAGCTCGACCTCGTTCAGCGAGGCCACGTCAAACCCGGTGACGCCGTTCTGCGCGAGAGTCTCGATGACCCAAGGCGAAGGATTGGCCTTCACCGCGTAGAGGACGTCGCCCTTGAAATTCGTCTGGAACCAGCGCGCCGAGACAGCTACGGCGTCGCGTCGCACAAGGGCGACGGGACGTTCCGGAGACCGCTCACGGACCAGGTCCAGGGGCATGTGGTACGTGCGCAATTCACGTAACCCCCTGTTGATTGTTAAACCCAGACCGGCGTTAGCAGCGTAGGTGGACACGGGGTCCGCCGGAAGCGCGCGATTTAGGGTCGATAGACCCGCATGTAAAGCGGTAAATTTCCCTTGCCCCGTCAGGGGCCGCGTGGGGTCGTCGCGCAGTGGTCGTCACACTCGCCGCCCACGGACTTTTTGTATAATGCGCGCGGCGTCGCTAAGGCCTTTTGTGCAAGGCGGGGAGACAAATGCCCCGTGTCATGAAACTTTCGCATGCCCCTTCCATGACAGCCGGGCATCTGTGTTAAGGACTCTCCCCGAAAAGCCATGACGTCGGACGCCGTTCTCTCCATTCGCCAGGTCTCCAAGACCTTCGGCCCCCGCCGCGCGCTCGACGGGGTGTCGCTTGACGTCGCCCGCGGCGAGATGGTCGCGCTCATCGGCCCCTCGGGCTCGGGCAAGTCGACGCTGCTGCGCTCGATCGACGGCCTGCAGACCATCGACAACGGCGAGGGGGTCATCGAGGCCTTCGGCGTCAAGACCCAGGCCAAGGGCAAGGTGGGCGACAAGGTGCGCGAGGCGCGTATCCGCATCGGTTTCATCGCCCAGCAGTTCAATCTGGTCGGCCGCCTGAGCCTGTTCACCAATGTGGCGCTCGGCTCGCTGGGACGCATTCCCTTCATGCGCGGCGTCCTGGGGCGCTGGCCCGAGGAGACGCAGCAGGCCGCCATGGCCGCCCTGCACCGCGTCGGCGTCAGCGACTACGCCGGTCAGCGCGCCAACACGCTTTCGGGTGGCC
>Ga0209066_10002217_pt1 | contig 24082 bp, 25 predicted proteins | sample All_14_2_FD_187198 | JGI IMG/M metagenome (GOLD analysis project Ga0209066, IMG submission 187198) | Freshwater microbial communities in response to fracking from Pennsylvania, USA - Allegheny Zone_MetaG_DW_15 (SPAdes) (version 2) ... | reverse complement strand
GCCTTCGACCCGGCGGATGCGGGATCGGTCCGCGCCGGGGGCAAGCCAAGCCTCCAGCTCCTCCGGCCAGGCAACCGTGGCCGACAGGCCGACGCGCCGCATGGCGGGGGCAAGCTGTTGCAGCCGCGCAAGGCAGAGCGCAAGCTGGTCGCCGCGCTTGGTCCCGGCCAGGGCATGCGCCTCGTCCACCACGACGCAGGCGACCCCGGCGAACAGTGTGGGGGAATCCTCATAGGACAGCATCAGCGCCAGCGATTCCGGCGTGGTCAGCAGCATATTGGGTGGCTTTTCGCGCTGGCGCTGACGCCTGGCCTGCGGCGTATCGCCCGTCCGCGTTTCCGCCGTGATGGCAAGGCCCATCTCGGCAATCGGGGTTTCCAGATTGCGTTTGATGTCGACTGCCAGTGCCTTGAGCGGCGAGACATAAATGGTATGCAGCCCGTCGCGCGGGCGTTCCGCCAGATCGATCAGGCTGGGCAGGAAGCCGGCCAGGGTCTTGCCACCGCCCGTGGGCGCGATCAACAGCGCGTTCTCCCCCGCCCGTGCCGCCCCCAGCATGGCAAGCTGATGGGGATGCACGCGCCAGCCGCGCCCGGCGAACCAGTCGCGGAACCGGGGCGGCAGATCGCCATCTTCTGTCTTCTGGGGTATGGACGCCATCATGGCCTAGACGGTAAGACCTTCGCGGCCGCTTGCAAACGGGCCGTTCGGGGCAGACGAATTGGGGTAAGGATTTTCATGAACAGCGTCGAAGAATCCAAAAGGCTCGCCACCAATCTGCTGCTCGATGCCTGGGAGAATGCGGCCGCCCGCGGCACCCCCAATACCGAGCTTGCGGAAATCTGCCTCTATATGGCGCTGACCGAGTTGGTCGACCAGGTGGGCGAGGAAACGACTGCCAGCTTCGTCGAAGGTCTGGTCAGCCGCGTGCGCAACGGCGAGTTCAGCTTGAAGTCCTGACCGGCCGGGTTATCGTGTCCTTAATGTCAAAGAAATAACGAACGATTATAGGGAAGATTGATCATGCTGCAGATCGCCGCCGCTATGGACCGGCTTGGCACAGAAACCGCCTTTGACGTGCTGGCCCGGGCGGGCGCGCTGGCGGCACAGGGCAAATCGATCATCAATCTGGGTATCGGCCAGCCGGATTTCCCGACCCCGCCCCATATCGTGGAAGCGGCCGTCAAGGCGTTGCGCGATGGCCATCATGGCTACACGCCCGCCAACGGCATCCTGCCCCTGCGCGAAGCGGTTGCCGCCGACATCGCGACATACCGCAAGGCCGAGATTTCGCCCGAACGCATCGTCATCGTGCCGGGTGGCAAGGTCACCATGTTCTTCGCCATTCTGATGTTCGGCGAGCCGGGGGCCGAAATCCTCTATCCCGATCCGGGTTTCCCGATTTACCGCTCCATGATCCGCTTCACCGGCGCGAAGGATGTTCCGATCCCGCTGCGGGAGGAGAACGGCTTCGCCTTTTCCGCCGACGAAGTGCTGTCGCTGATCACCGAGAAGACCCGGCTGATCATCATCAATTCCCCCGGCAACCCGACCGGTGGCGTCGTGCCGAAGGCGGAGATGGACAAGCTCGCCGCCGGCCTCGCCAACTGGCCGAATGTCGCGGTGCTGTCGGACGAGATTTATTCCAGGCTGGTCTATAATGGGCAGGAGCCGGTTTCGATCCTGTCCTATCCGGAACTGGCCGACCGGGCGATCATGCTGGATGGCTGGTCCAAGACCTATGCCATGACCGGCTGGCGCCTAGGCTATGCGGTATGGCCGGAAGGTCTGGCGGAAAAGGCGACGCGGCTGGCCATCAACAGCCATTCCTGCGTCAACGCCCCGACGCAGTTCGCCGGGATCGCCGCCCTGACCGGACCGCAGGATGCGGTGGCGGACATGCTGGCCGCTTTCGATCAGCGCCGCCGCCGTATCGTGGAATTGCTGAACGGGCTGGCGGGCATTACCTGTGTGATGCCGGGCGGGGCCTTCTATGCCTTTCCCAACATCACGGGAACCGGGATGGACGAGAAGACCCTGCAGAACCGCCTGCTGGACGAGGTGGGCGTGGCCACCATCGCCGGCACCAGCTTCGGCGATTACGGCAAGGGCTTCCTGCGCTTTTCCTATGCCAATTCGCTCGACGCGATCGAGGAAGCCATCGCGCGGATCGGCAAGCTGCTGGGATAGGTCATCTACCGTCCTTGGCCCAACCCGTGGATGGTTCGAGGACCGCGTTCCGGCTGGCCAAAGGTCCGGGTCTCGGTTCAATGAACCTCGCCCGGGACGACAGCCCTCTTTTATCTTGTCTTCCCGGCCGGAGCAGAGCGGAGAGCCGGGATCTGTGTTCGCCGGGATGGGGGTGGTCGGGTGAGGCCCGACCACGACGCTTATGCAACCGGTTCACCGCCAGAACGGGCGGCGGCTTTCCTCTTCCTGCTCCAGCGTGGTGACGCCGATGTCACGCAGCAGATGGTTGTCCAGCCGCGACAGGGCGCGGCGGGTGCGCGCAACACGCTTCCATTCGGCCAACTGCCGACGAATCCGCCAGAAAGACGCGGCAAAACGGTTTTGGGCTTCAGCGATGCTCATGGTCCAAATCTCTCGTTTGCGATTGCGGTGTGTGAGATATGAACGCATGATGCGCCCGTGAAAATCGATTATTTCTCCATTTTTATGTGAGAAAAACGCACATGAAGCGTGGCATTCTTCCCCTCAACGCCCTGCGCGCCTTCGAAGCGGCCGCGCGCCTGGGCCGTATGGTCGACGCGGCGGAGGAGCTGGGCGTCACCCATGGCGCGGTCAGCCGCCAGATCCGCGGGCTGGAAGAAACGCTGGGCCTGCGCCTAATGGAAGGGCCGCGCAACCGGCCGGTGCTGACGCGCGAAGGCCGCGATCTGCTGCCGGAACTGACGAGCGCCTTCGACGGGATCGAGGCGGCGTTGTCGCGGCTGCTGGAAACCGGGCAGCGACCGCTCGACGTCAATTGCATCGCCACATTTTCCATGCGCTGGCTGATTCCGCGCCTGTATGATCTGCAAGGCCGCCATCCGGGGCTGGAAGTACGCCTGAGCGCCGATGACGGGCCGGTCGATCTGGCGCGCCAACGCTATGACGTGGCCATCCGGGTCGCGGCCGAAGCCCAACTGCCCGACGACATCATCGTCACCCCGCTGGTGGAAGACCGGATGGGCCCCGTGTTGAGCCCCACGCTGCGCCCCGCCGAATACATCCGCGGTTGGCGCGACCTTGTGGATCTGCCGCTGCTGCACAACAAATCGCGCGCCTGGGCCTGGCCCTTCTGGGCCGAAAAATATGGCTTCGCGCTGCCGACCGATGAGCGACCCTATGAGCATTTCTATTTCATGCTGGAAGCTGCCGTGGCCGGGCTGGGCGTGGCCATCGCGCCGGAAGTGCTGGTGCGCGACGATCTGAAGGCCGGGCGACTGATCGCGCCGTTCGGCTTCATTCCCAGCGGCATGCATTATGTGGCCCTGTCCCCGCCGCGCCCGAGGCGCGAAATTGCCCTGTTCATCGCCTGGCTGGCCGAACAGGCGGCGCAGGAGCGATAGAGGGACTACGTTGCGATCACTCAACTGCGTCGTGCAGCTCGAATTCAGACTTGGCGACTATGGCAACCCTTCCGGATTCTCACTGCCAAGAACACGCAGGATCCGAACGCGTCCATCAATCACACGGTAGTAGACGGCGTGAAAACCATAAACACAGCGGCGATATCCGGGCCGCACCTCATTGATCATCGGATACATTTCAGGGGTTCGGGCAATTGCATCGAATTGGCCGAACAGCCCATCAAAATAGCTGTCCGCCTTCTGCAGGCCGAAGGATTCGATGCCATAGCGGTAGAGGCGCCTGACATCCTGCTCTGCAAGAGTGCTGAGGCTATAGGTTTCCATCGCCCCGCATCTCCGCCAGAACGTCGGCGCGAATGTCTTCCTTCACGAACGAAGAGACGCCGCTTTCCTCGGCAGCAGCCAAGGCCACACGGACACGCTCCATTTCCGCCATGCGCATCTGCTTTTCACGCAGGGCTTCCCGAACAATCTCGCTATCCGAAGCATATTGCCCCGTCGCGAGTTGTGTCTGAATCCAGGCTTCCTGGGTCTCCGTTACTGTGATGCTTTTTTTGATCATCGCTTCAACTCCATGCCAGCCACCATCCTACTTTATCCTACTTTATCCGCAGCGCCGTCGGCAAATGAGGAAAAGAAAGTGCAGCCGGATCACATGCATGCTGTCCCCCGGCGGCTGACCGAACAGGCGGCGCGGGAACGTTAAGAAAGATGCCCGGGTTCCACGCGCCGCGGGGATTATCCGTAACAATCCGGCGATAATCACAGATCAATTGACCACCGATCTTCCGCCAGCCGTGAAGCGTTGTAATGTTGGATCGGACTAGGCTGAGCACCACCCAATCCGTTGTCGCTTGAGAGGCCCCATGAATCGCTCCGTCTTCGCCGCAATCGTCATCGTTTTGCTGGCCGCCGTCTCCTCACCCACCGCCGCCGAGGAGGTCGGTTGCGTCTCCACCACCTTCAAGATATTGGGACCAAACGATAAAATCTGCATCAGCTCATTCAAGGACCCCAAGGTGGATGGTGTCGTCTGCCATGTCAGCCGCGCAAGAACGGGTGGCGTCACCGGTGCAATCGGGCTGGCCGAAGATACTTCCGACGCGTCGATCGCCTGCCGCCAGGTAGGGCCGATCAGTTTCAGGGATGAGCTTGACGACAGTGAGGAGGTCTTCCGGGAAAGCCGCTCCTGGCTTTTCAAGAAGCTCCAGGTCGTGCGCTTTTACGATAAGCCGAACAACACGCTCGTCTATCTCAGCTATTCGGACAAGATCGTCGACGGCTCGCCCAAGAACGCGATTTCGACGGTACCGATCATGCCCTGGGCATCCAGGTGAACGGGGTGAACGCCACACTCTATGGCAGCAACTGCCAGATCAGTGTTTTCTGCAGGGCGAAGAAATTGTCGTCGCTAAGCACCAGAAAACTGCCCAGCGGCGCGGGTTCGGCCAGCCAGAGCATTCCCTCGGCATTGTCGACCGGGATCGGGTCCTGGATTTTCGCCACAAGGTCCGTCTTGATCACCTCCCCTTCCAGCCTCAGTCGCTGGATGCGAGCGCGCGGCCCGGCGGGAAAGCTGAAGGCCCGCTCCAGCACATAAGGAATGCCTTCCGGCCCGATGGTCAGCCCGGTCGGCCGGAACTCCCCATCGAAAGGATAGGACAGCCTATGCCATACCCCGCCCGGATGCCCCAGAAAAGCTGGCAGGTCGCCACCCTCTTCTCCGCCCTCCGCCAGGACCAGCCAGTCGCCGGATGATAGCACGGCCAATGCCTCCACCCCTTCATTCGCAGGCAGGAAGGACAGGTCCGGGCCCGACACCGGATCGGATGGCGCATCGGGCACCGCGAAGCTTTCCAGGCGATGGCTCCGCTCGAAAGACATCACGAAGCCACCGCCGGGCAGTGCCGTCAGCCCTTCGGCATCGGCATTCTGCTTGCTGGACAGTGGCACGGCGTTCCGATCCTGGATCGGGGCCATCCAGGGATCGCTGATCCGGGCAAGCTTGCCATCGGGATCGAAGCCGGGCCGGAACCCGAACCACTGCCCCTTGTCGCTGATGGCGATAAGCCCGCCTTTGCCATCGGCGGCCAGATCGGACAGACCGCCGAATTCCGGATAATCCGAGGACAGCGTCAGAATGGATGCCACCTGCCAGGCCCCCGGCTGGGCAACCACATCCACCGGCAGGCGCTGATAGGAAAGCCACAGCCCGTCGGTCCCCTTCACCGCAACGGCGCAGGAGGCGACCAACACACTGACGCACAGAAATGCGAACCGGCGCATATCGCTCATCATCAATCCATAGACCGGTTTCCGGAACAGGTAACCCATTCCCGGCCTTGATACCACCCGCGCCCGCCGTGCTAGAACGATACTTCACCCGATGGAGTACCGGTGCCTTGCCCTTTCCGCCCGCGATGATCGCCGATATCGGCAGCCCCCCTGTTCCGCGCCAGCCCGGCGGGGGTGGCGGCGGCATGCCGCCGTCCGACCCACCGCCGCGGGAGGAAGCACCGATCTTCAACGCACCACGTACCGTACTGGGCGTGGTGGTTTTGACCGCCCTTGTCTTCCTGGTTTCGCATTATGCGAATGACGGGATCGCCAATCTGCTGTTTGCCCATCTGGTGCTGCTGCCGATCCGGTTCCTGAGCACGCAGAACCTGGCCTATGACTGGACGGCGACCCTGCTTTCGCCGCTGGGTCATGCGCTCCTGCATGCCAGTTGGATGCATCTGGTGGTCAATATGGGGTTGCTGCTGGGCTTCGGCACGGCGTTGACGCGGCGGGACGGCCCGGCGGGCTTTCTGCTGATCTATGTGGCCAGCGTGCTGGCGGGCGGCGCGTTGTATGTTGCCCTGGCCGCTGATCCACAGGCCCCGGTCATCGGCGCCTCCGGTGGCGTGTCGGGCGTGATGGGCGCGGTCTGCCAGATGGGGTTTGCCCAAATCCGCGGCGGCCCGCTGGCCCCGGCCCCGTTCCATCGGCGGGGCATGGCGATGACCTACAGCCTATCGTTTTTTTCGATCAATCTTGTCCTGGCGATCTTCGCCGCCCAGATTGGGATTGCCTGGCAGGCCCATCTCGGCGGGTTCGTGGCGGGCTTCCTGCTGAACATGCTGCTGGACAAGCGCCAGATCCTGGCCCGGCGCGAACGCGCTGCGTCCAATCAAGACAAGTGAGGAACCCGATATCCATGTCGATGTTGCACACACTGGCAGCCCGTCGTTCCATCAAGGCCGACCAGTTGACCGCGCCGGCCCCAACGGGTGAGACCCTGGCCGATATTCTGCAATCGGCCATGAGCGCGCCTGACCATGGCGGCATCAAGCCCTGGCACTTCCTGGTGATCGAGGGAGAGGGGCGAGAAAAGCTGGGGGACCTGTTCGCCCAAGTGCTGACAGACCTGAAGCCCGACGCATCGGCCGAGGAACAGGCCGTCGCCCGCGGCAAGGCCAAGCGTGCCCCGCTGGTTGTGGCGATCTGCGCCCGCACGAAGCCACATCCCAAAGTGCCGGAGATTGAACAGATCCTGACCGTCGCCATGGGGGCGGAGAACATCCTGCTTGCGGCGCAGTCCCTGGGCTATGGCGCGGTTCTGCTGACCGGCGGCCCGGCCTATCACCCCGTCGTCAAGCAGGGTCTTGGGCTGGGGGATGGCGACCATATCGTGGGCTTTCTGCATATGGGCACGGCAAAAGAGGAGCCCATGCGCAAGGACCGCCCGAACGCGGCCGATTTCACGCAGTCCTGGCCCGGCTGATCATTCCCCCGTCGCGTTGATGCCATATTTCTGAAGCTGGTTGCGGAATTGCACCAGAGAGGGAATCTTCTGGTCCGCAGGCAGCCGTGCCACGAACCGGTCCAGGAAGGAAGGGCTGCGCAGATAGCGGGTCAGAACGGCTTTGGCAGCGTTGAGCGACTGCCCCCGGGTGAAGGTGCCTTTGTCGATGATGTCGAGCAGGCGCCTGGCATGGTCCACCTCATCACCGCCCGCCGATTCCAGCCGGGCGAACAGTTTCAGCCGCTGGATCAGCCCATATTGCAGCCGATCCATCGCCTCCCCCAGAGGCTTGCGATGATGCTCGGCCAGATCGCCGGCAACGGCGCGCTTCTGCAACCGCGCCAGCTTGTTCAGATTGTCCAGGACCGCCCCATCCGAAGGTGCCAGCTTCGCCTCATTGGGTGGGTTGTTGACAATCTCCAGCATGATATCGCCCAGACGGCGGCGATTGGCGGAGCCGACCACCTCCGCCGCCAGATCGAACAGTTTGGATAGCTGTAGGCGAGGATCCTCCACCCCGTTCAGCATCTCCGACAATTTCCAGGCTTGGGCGAAGCCCTCGCAGCGTTTGATGAAGGCATCCTCCATCTCGTCACCGCCGAACACCGTTCCATCTTCCTGCCGCATGGCGCGATGCAGCGTGCCCACGGCCCTGGCCTCCGCAAGCAGATCGCCATCGGTCAGGGATCGACCATTGCCGACCCCGTCGGCGATCTGATGGCCGAGGGCACGGCGGATATCCGTCCCGATGCCCGCCGCGATCCAACCGCGCAGCACCTCATAGACCGGTGCGGGATTGGGCCAGTCCGCCGCTTCGGCCTTCAGAAGCCGCGCAAGCCGGCGCAGCCTTTCCGCATCGGAGTCGGTCTTGCCGATCAACACGGCCAGGCCACGCGTCAGCGCCGTCATTTCCCCAAAGAATGCGTCCAGCGCTTCGACCACGCGGGCATCACCCTCGGATGCCGCAAGCAGCGCCAGCGCCGCCTCGACCTTGGGCTCCCAGGCGTTGCAGGGCTGCAGGTGATCGGCCAGCCCCAGGAAGAAATTATAGCGCCACTCTTTCGAATCCCTGATGGCGGCCAGAAAGGCGCTGTAGTTCCTGTCGGCGATGCGGGGATGGCGGGGCTTCCTGGCTTCTGCATAAAGCGGGGCGCTGGCCTGGGCAATCACGTCGTAAAGCTCGCGCATCCGCGCCTGCGCGGTCTTGTCGGTGCCCTGGGTCTGGGCAATCGCGGTGCGCTGCACGGCGGCCTGAAGCACGGTCTGCGTATCATTCAGGCGCAGCACATGCTCGGCATTGTGAATCAGTTCCAGCGGCGTCAGATGCCAGCGTTCCAGCGAATCCTTCAACGCCCGCCCGATGGCCAGCCTTCCCTGCAGTTCGTAGAAATCCGTCGGTTGCCAACAGGGAAAAACCCGCGATACCGGCCCGCCGTCGCGCGATGCCTTCGGGCGCTCCCCCAGGAACAGGGTTTCCGATTCGATGAAGGTGGTGGTCGCCGGATTATAGGCGGATCGCATCACGCGCACCGCCCGCGAGCGACCCTTGGCCATGATGGCACGCGCTTCGGCCTCCGCCTGTTCCTTGACCGGAAAAGTGGATTCCAGATGCCAGCCCGATCCCGCGTCGCGCAGGACTTCGAAATTCACTCTGGACACTATGACTCCCCCGGAACATCCTCACCGGGGATTTTCTTACACCGCGATGGCAAAGAAAAGGTGAATGCGTCGGCCCGGTCGTTCAGATGTGGCGGCCATAGCGGTCGAGGCTGGAAGCCAAGTCCTCCAGCAGATCATCCACGTCCTCCAGCCCGATATGGATGCGCATCGCCTGACCCGGAACCTCCCAGCGCGTGGCGGTGCGGATATGCGCCGGATCGGTTGGAATCAGCAGGCTTTCGAACCCGCCCCAGCTATAGCCCATGCCGAAGAAGCGCAGATGATCCAGAAGGTCGGCCAGGGCCGCACGCGGCGCGGCTTTCAACACGAAACCGAACAGCCCGCAGGCTCCGGTGAAGTCCCGCTTCCAGATCGCATGGTCGGGCGAGCTTTCCAGGGCCGGATGCATCACCTGCGTGACTTCCGGCCGGGTTTGCAGGAAATGGGCAACTTTCAGGGCCGAGGCGTAATGCTGCCGCAGCCTTACCCCCATGGTCCGCAGGCCCCGCGTGGCCAGATAGATATCATCCGGCCCGGCGCAGCCGCCGAAATTGTCCCATTCCGCCTGGATCGCGGGATAGAGCGCCTCGTTCGCCACCACGGTTCCCAGCATGGTGTCGGAATGGCCGACAATATATTTCGTCGCCGCCTGGACGGAAATGTCGACACCCATCGCCAGCGGCTTCAGATAATAGCCGGCACCCCAGGTGTTATCGATCGCGGTGATGATGCCGCGCGCCTTGGCAACGCCCACGATGGCGGGAATATCCTGCACTTCGAAGGTCTGCGAGCCGGGACTTTCCATCCAGATCAGCCGCGTATTCGCCCGGATCAGCCCGTCGATGCCCGCCCCGATGCGCGGATCGTAATAGCTGACATCCACCCCGAAACGCCGCAGCACCCGGTCGGCGAATTGCCGTGTCGGCAGATAAGCCGAATCCGTCAGCAGGACATGATCGCCCGTCTTCAGCACGGCGGTCATCGCCACCGAAATCGCCGCCAGGCCGGAAGAACAGATCACCCCGCCATGCCCGCCTTCCAGCGCGCAGATCGCTTCGATCAGGGCAAAGCTGGTCGGCGTGCCGCGCCGGCCATAGACCACCTTGGCCGTCGCCTTGTTGTCGAGCGCATCGAGCGTCGGGAACAGGATGGTGGAGGCGTGATAGACTGGCGGATTGACGATGCCATGATTGGCGAAGGGATGCAGCCCCTTATGGGTAAGCTTGGTATCGTCCTTCATCGCCGCCGCTCCTGAACCAACCTGTAAACAGGCCCGACTATAGGCCCTGCTTGCGTCCGGGGGAAAGCACCTGGCACATTGCTGCAACAGCCACTGGCGCAATCCGATCATTCGCGGCATGATGCCAGCTATATCCGCCACTCCTAATGAAGAGCGGACAGGAAAACCAACAGGGTCAGGGAACGCAGGCGATGATCAGCTCATCCTCCGGCAATGCATTCGAATCAAACGTCTGGCGCGGTTTTCCCTATCTCGATCAGGTCAAGCGCGTGCCGAGTGACGCCCCCTATCTGTGGCTGGCGGCGGGCTGGCGCGATCTGAAAACGGATCCCCGCAACAGTCTGTTCTTCGGCCTGGTGCTGGCGGGGCTGTCCATCTTCCTCAGCTTCGGCCTCTATTATATGGGCCATACCTGGCTGATCCCGCCGGCACTGGGTGGCTTCCTGATCGTGGGGCCGATCCTGTCGGTGGGCATGTATGAAATCTCCCGCCAACTGGAAGCGGGACGCAAGCCGGGCTTTCTGGAAGTCACGACCGCATGGCGCCGCAATCCCTGGGGCATATTGGGCGGTGGGGTGGCGCTGGCACTGTATTTCGTGGTCTGGATGCGGGCGGCCGCGATCATCTTCGCGATCTTTTTTCCCTATCAATCGTCCAGCCCCCAGAGCCTGCTGAATCAGGCTTTCTTCACGCTGGACGGCTGGTTTTTCTTTGCCGTGGGCACGGCGGTGGGTGCCGTCTTCGCGGCAGGAGCCTTCCTGTGTTCCGCCATCTCGCTACAAATGATGCTGGATCGCCGGGTGGATGTGTTCCGCGGCGTGATGGCGTCCATCGTCGCGGTTCTGGCCAATGCGCGCACCATGGCGATCTGGGCCGGGCTGATCGTCGTCTTCATCGCGGCCGGCTTCGCAACCGGCTTCCTGGGCCTGATCATCGCCCTGCCGCTGATCGGCCATGCCAGCTGGCACGCCTATCGCGGCATTCTGAAGTCCGAGGCGGAAATCACCCGGGGTGGGTGATCATTCTTGCCGGAAACAATCGGACAGTTCGCCCCCAAGCGTCCTGGCCCGCGCTTCGACCGTCCCCGCCTGTCTGGACAGAAATCCGCTTGGCCGGGCCGGGTCATAGTTGCGCGGCGAAGGTAGGGTCACTGCCAGCAGGGCTGCCTGCCGCCGGGTCAGGTTGTCCGCTCCGCCCCGGAAATGGCGGCGGGCCGCCGCCTCCGCCCCATAAGCGCCGGGCGCCCATTCGACGATGTTCAGATACAGTTCCAGAATGCGCCGCTTGGACAGGAGCAGTTCAACCCAGAGCGTGACATAGGCTTCCGCGCCCTTGCGGGCCAGCCCACCGCCCGGCCAGAGCATCAGATTGCGGGCAAGCTGCATGGAAATCGTGCTCGCCCCGCGCGCCCGCCCGCCATCACGCCAATCGCGTACGGCCTTTTCCAACTCCACGAGGTCAAAGCCGGAATGCAGGCAGAAGCGGGAATCCTCGGACGCCGCCACGCTCAGGGGAAGGTCCGGGTCAATCTCCGCCAGGGGTCGCCAATCCTTCTCCAGCGTCTCGCCCTCCAGCAGCCGGATCAGCATCAGCGGTGTCACCGGCGGCGGCACGACCCCATAGAGGGCGACCAGAACGGGCGGCAGCAACGCCAAAATCAGCAGGGCCATGCCAAGCGCGCGCAGCAGGCGTCGCCATCGTTGCCGCAAGAACCCCCTGAGCCAAACCGCCATACCAAGCCTAAATCAATTTGTCGCCACCGGGTCCGAACGGGCCAAGTCCCGCCAACTCCCCGCGCAGCCTTTTCCGCCGCATTAGTTTCGACTGCGCTTCCGCAGGCAGTTCGCCCATGCGGATCACACGCTTGTCCACCAGAAGCGCGACGAGATCTTCCAGCACACGCGCCAGTTCCAGATCGCTGTCCGCCAGCGACAGGGTCACCGACCCGCGCGCGGTGACGAGGAAGGAGGCAAGGGCCGGATCATCCTGCGCCACCGGAACACTGCCCGGCCGGCTGTCAGGAAACAGCGCCAGAATGGCGCCGTTCTTATCCTTGCGCGCAAACAGCATGGCGACGCCCTGCTAGGGTCTGTGGGGATTTAGGTTTCGGGCGTGGCGCGTGTCGGATTTTGGTTCTGAACAGGAGGGGCGGGTGCGGTGGAGTGGTTCTCCACAAGCCCGTACCGACGCATTCAGCGCCAAAATCCGCCGCGCCCCGTAAGGGGTTTGGATGAAAATCGACCATTTTGGCGTCGCGGAAGCTTGAAAGGGGGCCACCCTTCCCGCGCTTCCGCTCCTGAAACTGGACGATTTTCATCCAAACCAGGCTCCAAATCCCAAATTGCCACAGGCCCCAAGCCATGCGCATCCCCCATGGATACGCCTCACAGCTATACAACGGAATGACCGGAACGGGAACCAAGGCGGTCATGTCCGCCCCGGACAGTTGACCCGAACCGCCTAGCTTGCCAGAGTGCACGGTATGGGGCCGCGCTGTCAGATGGAGTTGAAGGGGGATATGTCGGTCTGGGGCGATCTGCGGGAAGCCGTACGCGAAAAGGTGGAACAGCAACGCAATCGCGGCTTCATGGAAGCGGCCATGTCGGCCGCTGCACTCGTTGCGACCGCAGACGGTAGGGTGTCCTTTGCCGAACGGATAGCGCTGGACCGACTTCTGGAAGGTTGCAGGGACCTGGCGATATTCGATCCGCATGAAGCGGTGGACTTCTTCAATGATCGTGTCGCGGACCTCACCGAACATCCGCAGGACGGCCGCCAAGCCTGTCTGGATCAAATCGCAAGGATGAACGATATCGATATGGACCATGCCGAGTTGGTCGTACGCGTCGCCCTTGCCCTGTCGGGAGCGGATGGCAACTACTCCGACGAAGAACTGACCCAGGTGATTGCGATCTGCGACATATTGAAGCTGGATCCGCAACATTTCGCGGGCAACCTCACCGAGGGAAAGGGACTGGTTGGATGAGCCTGCGCATAACCGCTTTCGCGCATCTGGCCGCCACTGCCCTTGCCATCGCCCTCGGCCCGGCCGAAGCACAGGAAGTATTGCTGATCGGGGTGGAAGACCTGGTATATGAGCCGGCCTATACCGTGAAGAACGGGGCCTATGGCGGCTATGCGCGGGAATTCCTGGACGCCTTCGCCGCCGATGCCGGCTTCAGGGTGGAATACCGGGCCCTGCCCGTTCCACGCCTGTATGCGGAGTTTTTCAACGGTCAGGTCGCCTTCAAATTTCCCGACAGCCCGAACTGGAACGCCGCGGCGAAGGACGGCAAAGCCGTCGTTTACAGCGGCCCCGTGGCACGCTTCCGCGACGCAACCGTTGTGCCCGCCGGCAAGCTGGGCCAATCCATCGACACGCTTGGCACGGTAACGGGCTTCACGCCCTGGGTCTGGCTGGACGCAACCAATGCAGGCAAGATCCGCTTGAGTGAAAATGCCGATTTCGGCGCCCTGGTCCGCCAGGTCCTGGCCGGCCGCATCCAGGGGGCCTATGCCAGCATCGCCGTCGTTAACTATCAGCTCGACAAGGTTTTGGACAAGCCGGGTGCCCTGGTCTATGACCCATCCTTGCCGAATTCTGTGGACAGCTACCGGCTTTCAACTATTTCCCGCCCCGATGTGGTGAGCAAACTGGATGACTGGATGGTGCAGAATGCCGAGCGGATTGCGGACATGAAGGCCCGCCATGCGGTGGAAAAAGGCGTGGATTGACGGCCATGTAGCGGGGAACGGGCCAGGTCGCGATGGAAAAGCAGACACAGGATTCATCCGAACGGCGGGAACAGACCGCTCCGAAACCTCCTGGTGAACCATCGGAGGAGTCGATGGGGCAGCTTTATTATCGCGGAGCGATGATCCGAAAAAAGACGCAGGCCGAAGGTACAGTGAACGTGACGGACACACAGGCCAGCCATACGGCCGGGCTGACATTGAAGCAGGCTGCCGCGACCCTTATCACCGCGATGATTCTCGGCTTTCTGGGTTCCATCGGGCAGCTTTTCCTGGATCTGGAACAGTTGCGCAGCGATGTACGTCAGGAATCGAGCGAAAAGCAGGCGCTGATCCGCGGCGCGGCCGAGGAAGCCGCCTTCCAGCTCAACCCCTCCCTGGCGCAGCAGGTCGTGCAGGGCCTGCAACAGCAGGAAGGCGTGCAGGCGGTTCGCCTGCTGGACAATTTCGACGCCCTCCTGGCCGAGGCCGGGGTGGTGGAAACCAAACCCTTGCGCACGATCGACAATCTGCTGTTCGGCGACGTCATCAACTATGAATTACCGTTGATCTATCAAGGTCCCGGACGTGCCGCGGAAAATGTCGGGCGCCTCTTGATGCGCCTGAACGCGGAAGTTCTGACCGACCGCTTCCGCCTGAAGGCGGAAACCAGCCTGATCGCCAATATCGCCCAGGCCTTCATCCTCAGCCTTATTCTGGTCGCGTTGTTCTATGTGCTGGTGACGCGCCCTCTGCTGCGTATCACCAAACACATCATCGCCATTGATCCCAAGCGACCGGGCGCGAAGCTGATCGACAAGCCGCACCGCCATGACGACGATGAGTTGGGCTGGATGGTCGATTCGCTGAATGGTCTGTTTTCCGCCTTTCAAACCGGGCTGGACGAGCGCGACAAGGCGCAGGGAGAGTTGCAGTCCCTCACGCGCGAACTGGAACAGCGCGTGGACGCCCGCACGGCGGAGTTGAAGCAGGCACTGGGCGCGCTGGAAGAGGAAAAGGCCGAAACCGAGCGGGCCTTCCGCAAGCTGGACGATGCGCATAAGGAACTGGATCAGGCAAACCGGCTGTTGATCGAAAGCATCCAGTATGCGCGGCGCATCCAGACCTCGCTGCTGCCGGATGCCGCCGCGCTGAACCAGTCTTTTCAGGACATCGCGGTGCACTGGCAGCCTTTGCATATGGTGGGCGGCGATTATTTCTGGCTGGAGCGCTTCGGCTCGAAATGCATGATCGCGGTGATCGACTGCACCGGCCACGGTGTGCCGGGTGCTTTCATGACCATGGTCGCCGCCTCTGCCCTGGATCGCATCCTGCATGAACAGGCGCTGCGCGATCCTGGCGAAATCCTGATGGCGCTGGATGAGCGCGTGCGCTCCCGGCTGCGCCAGGACAGGCCGGACGCGGAATCCGATGACGGTATGGAAGCCGCGATCTGCGTCTGGGATTCCGACGACAGGACACTGACCTTTGCCGGGGCGGGCCTGCCGCTGATGATGATCCGCAATGGCGAGGTGGAAACGATCAGGGGCAATCGCGCAGCCCTGGGCTATACCTCGCTCAAGGCTCCGACCGGTTTCGAGCAGCATGTGCTCCGGCCCGAGCCGGGCACGCAGTTCTATCTCTATACCGATGGGGTGCCGGACCATATGGGCGGCGAACAGCGTCGCCTGCTGGGCCGCAACCGGCTGGGGCGCATCCTGCAGGAGCTCGTGGACAGACCCGCCCGCCAACAGATCGACGATTTGCTGGCACAGTTGGATGCCTGGCGGGGCGACGAGCCGCGCCGTGACGACCTGACCATCCTGGCCTTCCGCCCGCTTTGATATCAGGACGGAAGGAAGCCCCTTCCGTCCGCCCCTGCGAACGGGTAGACAGCGCGGCCATGACCGATACTACACAGCCAGCAGCCATCCTTGCCCTCGGGCGCGAAAAATCCGCCCGGCGCGGCCATCCCTGGGTTTTTTCCGGCGCATTGGCCCGGCTGGAGGGTTCGCCCGAGCCGGGCGCGCCGATTGTGGCGCGCTCCGCCGACGGACACAGGATCGGGGTTGCGGCCTACTCCCCCTCCTCCCAAATCTCGCTGCGGTTCTGGAGTTTCGATCCCGACGAGGTGATCGATACGGGCTTCTTCCTGGCCCGGCTGGATCGCGCCATCGCCTGGCGGGAAGCGCAGGGGTTGGACCCGATGGGCCAGCGCGATGCCGATAGCGCCACGCGCCTGCTACATGCCGAAGCCGACGGGCTGCCCGGCGTCACCTGCGATCGCTATGGGCGCTATCTGGTGATCCAGCTATCCTCCGCCGGGGCGGAATGGGCGCGCGCGAAGATCCTGGAAGCGCTGCAGACGCGTTTTCCCGATCATGCGGTTCTCGAACGCTCCGACGTCGATTCCCGCGCCAAGGAAGGGCTGCCGCAGCGCACCGGCATGCTGGCGGGCGAAGCCCCGACCGGCCCCGTCACCATCCGGGAAGGCGATTGCCGCTTCCTGGTCGACATCCTTGCCGGGCATAAAACCGGATTCTATCTGGATCAGGCGCCGAACCGTGCCCGGCTGGCTGCCCTGTCCAAAGGCAAGCGGGTGCTGAATGTGTTCAGCTATACCGGTGGCTTCGGCATCGCGGCCGGCGTTGCAGGCGCGGCTGAGGTGACCCATGTCGACAGCTCCGGCCCTGCTTTGGCGCTGATGGCCGACGCCGCGGCATTGAACGGGCTTGATCCGGTTCGCGCCCGGGCGCTGGAAGGCAATGCCTTCGAAATCCTGCGCAAGCTGCGCGACAAGGCTGAAAGCTATGATCTGATCGTGCTGGACCCGCCCAAGCTCGCGGCCAACGCCTCCCAGGTGGCCAAGGCCAGTCGCGCCTATAAGGACATGATGCTCTGGGGCCTCAAGCTCTGTCGCGCCGGCGGGCATGTCGCGGCCTTTTCCTGCTCGGGCAATGTGGATGCAACCCTGTTTCGCAGGATCGCGGCGGATGCAGCCGCCGATGCCGGACGCGAGGTTCGGGTGGTGGATCAGCTGGGATCGGGGCCCGATCACCCTTCCCTGCTCGCCTTCCCGGAAGGGGATTACCTGAAGGGCCTGCTGCTGTCGCCGATGTGACCGGCGGATGAAATTGCGGTAGCAATTTTCACCGGTACTTCATACTCTCCGGCGCAGTGAGCATGGCTTGGGAGGGGGTTGGGTATGGGTGAGATTGGCGTGTCGATTCTTCCGCTGGCGCTGATTCTGGTCTGCGTTGTCCTGGCGCTGACCGGCATCAAGGTGGTGCCGCAGTCGCAGGAATTCGTGGTCGAGCAGTTCGGAAAATACACCCGAACGCTGAGCGCCGGACTGCATTTCATCGTCCCCATCCTGAATCAGGTCCGCCACAAGGTGCTGATCCTGGAACGCCAGTTGGAACCCCAGGAAATCAGCGTCATCACGCGCGACAATGTGGAAGTCCACCTGACCTCCGCCGTTTTCTTCCGGATCGTCGACGCTGCCAAATGCGTCTATCGCATCGCCAATGTCGATCAGGCGGTGAAGACATCCGTCACCGCCATCGTGCGCGCCACCGGCGGCCAGATGGAATTCGACGAAGTGCAGTCGAAGCGGGACTATTTCAACGAACAAATCCGCGAGGCGCTGACGGAAGCCTGCGCCGTCTGGGGGATCGAGATCACCCGGACCGAGGTGCTGGACGTATCGGTCGATGCCGCGACGCGCAGCGCCATGCAGCAGCAGTTGAATGCCGAACGCGAACGCCGTGCCGCCGTCACCCGGGCGGAAGGCGACCGTCAGGCCCAGCAGTTGAAGGCCGATGCGGAGCTGTACACCGCCCAGAAACAGGCGGAGGGGCGCCGTGTCCTGGCGGAGGCGGAAGCCTTCGCGACGGAAACCGTAGGCAATGCGATCAAGGCCAATGGTCAGGCCGCACTCGACTTCGAAATCCGCAAGCAACAGGTTTCCGCCATGGCGGAGGTGGCAAGTTCGCCCAATTCCAAGCTGATCGTGATCCCGACGGATATCACCAAATCCCTGGGCACGCTGAGCGCGCTTCTGGAAGGCCTGTCGCCGAAATGAGCGCCGTTGCCACCATTCTGGGGATCGGGCCGGCCGCGCTCTGGGCCGCCCTGGCGGCGCTGCTGCTGGTGCTGGAGATGATGGCGGCGGGCGGTTTCGTGCTGTCCTTCGCCATCGCGGCCGGGGCGGTTGCGCTCAAGGTGCTGATCGCCGGGCCGAATGACGGCAATCTCGACCTCTGGGACTGGCTGCTGTTCTCGGTGATCGGCGTGGCCCTGATCTGGCCGCTGCGCTATGCGATCCGGCGTTACGCCGACCACACCAAGGACATCAATCAGCTGGATTGAGGCATTGCGCCAGGGCGCACTGCCTCAGCAAGCTCCCAGATTACATCCGCATCCTGGCCCCGGCCGGATCGTAAAGCGGCTTCAGCGACGCCTCGGCCTCGAACTGCCGACCGGCGATATCGATCCGATAGGATCGGGCCAGACATTCCGCAGCGCTCATCCCATCCGGGGTATCGACATAGCCCAGCCCGACACTGCCGCCCAGATGATGGCCATAGGCGCCGGAGGTGATGCGCCCGACGATCTGCCCATCCGTCAGGATCGGCTCGTTATGATACAGCATGCCCTGCGGATCAATCAGGCGGAACTGTAGCAGACGGCGGTCCGGCCCCATCGACTTCGCTTCCAGCACCGCATCAAAGCCGATGAAGGTGCCGAAACGGCTGCTGGCCTTGTCCAGCTTTGCAGCAAAGCCCAGCCCCGCCTCCACCAAGTCATCCTCGTCGGTGATGTCATGGCCGAAATGGCGGAAGGCCTTTTCCAGTCGGCAGGAATCCAGCGTGTGCAGGCCGCAGAGTTTGAGGTCCAGCGCATGCCCCGCCTCGCGCAGCACATCGAAGACATGCACCGCCATCTCCGTCGGTACATACAGCTCCCAGCCCAGTTCGCCGACATAGGAAATTCGGTGCGCCCGGGCCAACGCCATGCCGATCTCGATCTGTTTGGCCGTGCCGAAGGGGAAGGCTTCATTGCTGAAATCATCGGGGCTGACCCGCTGTAGCAGAGCGCGTGCATTCGGCCCCATCACCGCGATCACCGCCTCACCGGAGGTGACGTCCAGCGCCACGCAGCGCGCATCCTCCGGCAGGTGGCGCTTCAGCCAGTTCATATCCCGCACAGCCGATGCAGCGGCGGTAATGACCAGAAAGCTCGTCTCGCCAAGCCGGGTCACGGTCAGATCGGCCTCGATCCCGCCCAGATCATTCAGCCATTGGGTATAGACGATCCGCCCTGGATCCACCGCCACATCATTGGCCGAGATCACCTGTAGCACCGCTTCTGCATCCGGTCCTTCGACCCGGAATTTGGCGAAGCTGGACAGATCGAACAGCCCGACATTCTGGCGCACCGCCCGATGTTCCGCCGCCGCATTGGCGAACCAGTTCTGGCGCCCCCAGGACAGCTGATATTCCGGTGTCTGCCCGGCTTCGGCGAACCAGTTTGCCCGTTCCCACCCCGCCGTTTCGCCGAAGCAGGCGCCTTCCGCGGCCAACCGGTCATGCAGCGGGCTGCGTCTGACGCCGCGCGCGGTGGCATATTGGCGATAGGGGAAATGATCGGCATAGAGCAGGCCCAGCGTCTCCGTCACCCGTGCCGCCAGATAGGTGCGGTTGGCCTGGAAGGGCTGCATGCGGCGGATATCGACATCGGACAGGTCGAAAGGCGGTTCGCCCGCAATGATCCATTGCGCCAACGCCTTGCCCGCACCACCCGCCGACTGGATGCCGACGGAATTGAAACCGCAGGCGAGATAGAAATTCTTCAGTTCGGGCGCCTCGCCCAACAGATAGCGATCATCCGGCGTGAAGCTTTCCGGCCCGTTGAAGAAGGTATGGATGCCCGCCGTCTGCAGGATCGGCATGCGTTCCACCGCCGCTTCCAGGATGGGCGCGAAATGGTCGAAATCCTCCGGCAACTGATCAAAGCAGAAATCCTCGGGGATACCATCCAGCGCCCAGGGCTTCGCCACCGGCTCGAAACAGCCCAGCAGGATTTTGCCGGCATCTTCCTTGTAATAGGCGCATTCTTCCGGCACGCGCAGCACCGGCAGATCACGCGCCAGCCCCGGAATGCCTTCGGTGACGATGTAGAAATGCTCGCAGGCCTGCAAGGGCACTGCTACCCCCGCCATGGCCCCGACATCCCGGCCCCACATGCCGGCGGCATTGATGACATATTCCGCCTGGATCGGACCCTGGTCGGTGTCGACGCCGGTCACCCTGCCCTTCTCCGTACGGATGCCGGTTACCGTCACGCCTTCACGCACCGTGGCGCCCCGCATCCGCGCGCCCTTGGCCAAGGCATGGGCGATATTGCCGGGATCGGCCTGGCCATCGCTGGGCAGGAAGATGCCGCCCACAATATCCTCCCCCGCCACCATCGGATGACGCGCGAGACACTCCCTGGCGTCCAGTTCCTCCACCTCCAGGCCGAAGCTGCGCGCCATGGCTGCACCACGACGCAACTCCTCCAGCCGGGCCGGGCTCAAGGCGAGGCTGAGGGAGCCGTTCTGCTTGAAGCCGGTGGCGATGCCGGTTTCCGTCTCCAGCCCGGTATAGAGCTCGGCGGAATAGCGGGCGAGCTTGGTCATGTTCGCCGTGGCGCGAAGCTGGCCGATCAGCCCGGCTGCGTGCCAGGTCGTGCCGCAGGTAAGCTGGCGGCGTTCCAGAAGCACGACATCGCGCATGCCGTTCAAGGTCAGATGATAGGCGATGGAACAGCCAATAACCCCGCCGCCAATAATGACCGCGCGCGCCTGTTTCGGAAGCGTATCCATGTAAACCTGTCCCCCGTTTTGAAGAACCAACAGGGGGACAGGCTATCAGGCGCCTTCGGCCTTGCGCACTACCAGCCAGAGCGCATGAATGATGCCAGGCACCCAGAAGAAGCAGCTCAGCAGCAGATTCAGCCAGAAATGCAGGCCGATACCACCGTCAGGAAGGCCGCCACGGGCGGCAGAAACAAGGCCAGAATGATGCGGATGATATTCATGGTGGGTCCAAGCCTCCAGAGTGATGAAAACCTTGCGCCTATAAAGTCGCGAACCGTCATCCGCGACAAGCCAACTATCCCGGCAGCACCTGTCGCAGCCTGTCCGCCCCTTCGTGCAGCGCCTGCAGCGCTTTTTCCACGGCAGCCCCATCCAGCCGCGTGATCAGGCCGGAGACCGACAGCGCCCCATGGAAGGCGCCGGAGCGGTCGAAGACCGGCACGGCAATGGCCGCCGCGTCGCGATCACGCACCCCCAGCGACCGGGCATGGCCGCAGGCCAGCACATCCTCATGCCCCTCCCCGCTCCAGGCCAGGATGACCAAAGCGGATGCCCCGCCTTCCAGGGGCAGGCGCGTTCCCTCCTCGATATGATGGCGTACCGGCTTGGGCGAGTTCTGGCGATAAAGGCAGACGCGGGCATTGCCTTCGCGCACATAGAAGGAAGCGCTCTCCCCCGTCACCTCCACCAACCGCCGCAATTCAGGGCGGATATGCTCCCCCAGATCATAGGCAGAGCGGTAGACGGCACCAAGCCGCCAGACGCTGGCCCCCAGGCGATAGCTGCCCGGGGCGGTACGGGTGACATAGCCGAAGCGCTCCAGCGAGGCCAGCAGCCGCAGGATCGTGCTCTTGTACAGCCCGGTCTCCCGGGCCAGCGTCGCCAGGGTCAGCTCCGCCGCCCCCTCGCGAAAGCAATCGAGGATGCTCAGGGCGCGTTCCACGGCTTCGACACGGTGTTCGACCACATTTCCCTCCATCGCTTTCTCGGACTCGACAAGGCCCGATCGTTCTATTATCATTCATGCATATTCTATCAGACAGAACGCATCGGCAAGATGCCTGTTTACGGAGGAGCGTACCAAAGTGCAATCGCCGCTTGCCGGGATGCGGATTCTTGACCTTACCAATGTGCTTGCCGGGCCGTTCTGCTGCCATCAGCTTGCCCATCTGGGGGCGGAGGTCATCAAGGTGGAGGTGCCTGGGCGTGGGGATCTGGCGCGCCAGCTTGGCGCCGATACCGACCTCAACCGCCGCAATATGGGCGTATCCTTCCTGGCCCAGAATGCCGGCAAGAAATCCATCACTCTCAATCTGAAGGACAGGCGGGGCAAGGATTTGCTGAAGCGTCTGGTCGCCAGCGCCGATGTGCTAGTGGAGAATTACCGCCCGGGCGTGATGGACAGGCTGGGTGTCGGCTTCGAGGTGCTGAAGACGGTGAACCCGAAACTGGTCTATTGCGCGATTTCCGGCTTCGGCCAGGATGGGCCGATGAAGGACCTTCCCGCGTATGACCAGATCATCCAAGGCGTATCGGGCGTCATGTCGATCACCGGCGATGCCCAGACCGCGCCCTACCGGGTCGGCTATCCGCTGTGTGACACCATCGGGGGGCTGACGGCGGCCCTGTCCATCTCCGCCGCGCTGGCAGGCCCGCGCAGCAGCGCCACCATGATTGACGTCTCCATGCTGGAAGCAACGCTCGCCACCATGGGATGGGTGGTGTCGAACTGGCTGGTGGCCGGGGTGATGCCCCAGGCCAACGGCAATGAGAACCCGACCTCAGCCCCGTCCGGCCTGTTCCGCACCGCCGATGCGCCCCTGAACATCGCCGCCAACAAGCAGGAACAATGGGAAGTCCTGTGCCGCCATCTGGGGCGGGAGGAATTGCTGACCCATCCGGATTATACCCTGCGCGAAGATCGCAAACGCAATCGATTGGCGCTCAAGGTCGAGTTGGAAAAGACCCTGATGACGCGCCCGGCGCGTGCCTGGGCGGAAGAGTTGAACCGGCTGGGCGTGCCCGCCGGCGAGGTCATGGGCGTTCCGGATATCCTGAATCATCCGCAGATCGCCGACCGGGGCATGCTGGTGCATTTCGATGATGTACCGGGTGCCGATCGACCCGCAACGCTGGTGCGCACCGGCTTCAAGCTGGATGGCGAAGCCCCGAAGGTCGACCGCCCGCCGCCACGGCTTGGCGAGGATAATGCGGCGATCTATGGCGCGCTGGGTCTGTCTGGCGCCGAGTTGGACGCATTGCAGAAGGAAGGTGTGCTGTGAGCGGAACCGGGGAACAGGACGGCCAGGATGTCCGCGACTGGTGGCGCACCGCCATCATCGATATGGAGCCGGGACGGATCGCGATTCGCGGCACACCGATCCAGGAGTTGATCGGCAATCTCAGTTTTCCAGCCATGATCTGGCTGATGGTGATGGGCCGGATTCCCACCCAGGGCGAAGCAGCCCTGCTGGAAGCGGCCCTGGTATCGGCCGTCGATCATGGACCGCAGGCGCCTTCCATCGCGGCGGCGCGGATGGCGATCACCTGCGGCATCGGCATCAACAACGCCATGGCCAATGGCGTGAACATGCTGGGCGATGTGCATGGCGGGGCCGGCGAACAATCGGTCGAGCTCTATTATGACATCGCGGCACTGGAAGATGGCGGCCTGCCCTTCAATGACGCGCTGACCAAGGGGCTGGCCGATTGGCGTGCGCGCTACGGCAAATATGTCTCCGGCTTCGGGCATCGTTTCCACAAGCCGGTCGATCCACGCGCGCCGCGCCTGATGCAATTGGTCGAGGAGGCGGCGGCCGCCGGCCATGTTTCCGGCCGCTTCGCCAGGATCGGCCAGGCCGTGCAACGCCGCCTGGGCGAGGAGCGCGGCAAGCCCCTGGCCATGAATATCGACGGCGCCACGGCCGTGATTTATGCCGAACTGGGTTGCCCGCCGCCTTTGGCGCGCGGCCTATTCTGCCTGTCCCGCTCGGTCGGAATCCTTGCCCATGCCTGGGAACAAAAACAACAGGGCGGGCGCAACAAGGGGCCGACCCCACCGCATTACCGATGGACCTATGCGGGTCCGGCGGTACAGGGTACACAAGCAAACCCTGATCTAGCGTAAGTAATGGTCGATTATAGGGAGGATCCACAATGACCATGTTCCAGATGACCCGCCGTGCCGTATTGGCGACGGCCTTTGTCGC